>Ga0315912_10000783_pt1 | contig 47738 bp, 36 predicted proteins | sample VfabasoilMG_FD_204469 | JGI IMG/M metagenome (GOLD analysis project Ga0315912, IMG submission 204469) | Garden soil microbial communities collected in Santa Monica, California, United States - V. faba soil | ecosystem: Environmental > Terrestrial > Soil > Garden | place: USA: California... | reverse complement strand
AAGGTCATGAAGACGTTGGAGAGCGTGAGCAGCAGCACGGTCTTCAGCACGACGGGCATGGAGGCGGCTTTCCGGGGAGGGTGGATCGGCGTGCGGTGCACGGTGCCCGGTGCGCGGTGTCCGGCGCACGGCGCGGAGTGTCCGACGTCGGGCGCCCGCTGGTCCGTGCCCGGCGCCGGCGCGGTGATGCTACCTACGCCGCCGAAGCCGCGGAGCTACGCCGTTCGTCCCGTGGCGCCCGGCGGTCGGACGGGCGATCTTCCGTCTGGTGGCAGCGGTTCCGGCGCACGACACCCGTCGCCAGCCGGGCCGGGGCAACCGCCACCAGGTCAGGACGCACAGGGACACACAGGGACACACGACGGAAGAAAGAAAGGAGTCAGTGCCATGAAGCTCATGCCGTGGAAGAGGACCGAGGCCATGACCGGCCTGCAGAAGGAGTTCGACAGCATGCTCGATCGGTTCTTCGGGAACGGCGAGGCCCTCACCGAGCTGCCCGAGCCGTTCCGCGGGGACATGGTCCCGCCCATGAACGTGGTCGAGCGTGAGAACGAGTGGGCCGTGAGCCTCGAACTGCCCGGGATGGAGACGAAGGACGTCGACATCCAGCTCATGGGCAGGCAGCTCGTCATCTCCGGCGAGCGCCGGTGGAAGGACGAGAAGAAGGACAAGGACGTGCACCGGGTCGAGTCCCGCTTCGGCGCGTTCAGGCGTACCCTCACCCTGCCCGAGGGCACCTGCACCGATCCGGACGCGATCAAGGCGCACTTCGACAAGGGCATGCTCGAGGTCGCGATCCCCAAGCTCGAGCCCACGCCCACGAAGAAGATCCCGATCCGCTGACGTCCCCGCGTTCGCGGGTACCTCGCGACGAGGTCTGCCGCCGGCCGGCACGCACAGCAGGTGCGCGCCGGCCGGCGGTGTCGTCGGGTGCTGCGCCCGCTCGTCGACGCACGGACGCCGAACGCACGAACGCCGGGTAGACGACACGGCATGCTGTCCTGGATCTGGATGACGAACACGTCGCGAGCGGACGCACGCAGCTCATGCGACATCGATCGTGCCGGTGCGCCCCGTGCGTGCGGTGCGCGCCCTCTCCATCGACACCGCCGCTCGTCGCGCTGGTGCCGCCGCGGGCGCACCGGCACTGCATCGGCCAGCCATCACTCCCCCCCATCCCCCCTGTGCAGAGGTTCCGGAACCATGAAGGCGTCCGTCATCGCGTGCGTGTCCCGCTGTGGCCTCGTGCTGGCGTTGCTGCTCGGTGCCGTCGGGCACGCGGAAGCCCAGCTCCTCGCGCAGGACGGGTTCGGCAACGGTCCGCTGGCGAACCTGGCCGGCAGCACCGGGGGCAGCGGCTGGGCGACGCCCTGGTCCGCGGCCGGCACGAACCCGACGCAGATCTCCACTGTCGGCCTCACCTGGCCCGGCCTGGCCACCACCTCCGGCGCGGCACGCACCCCGGTGGCCGGCGGTTCCTGGCCGAACTCCGTCTACCAGCGCGGGTTCGCGCTGCCGCCCGGCACGAACACCCTCTACATCTCCTTCCTGCTGCGCGACGACGCAGCCTGGGGAGCGTGGGGCGGGCTCTCGTTCGGCACCTATCCGTACGAGATGACGGTCGGGTCGCCGCTCGGGTACTACAGCTACGGTCTCATGCTCAGCGAAGGGCTCGGCGACGTGAGCGGCAAGGCGCTGGTGCAGGGCGAGACCACGCTGGTGGTGGTGAAGATCTCGAAGAACACGCCTGCCGCCGGCATCACCTACCGCATGTTCCTCGACCCCGCGGTGGGCGCGCCCGAGCCGGGCTTCCCGGACGCCATCATGGGCGTCGCACCCGTGGTCGCGCTGCCCACGGCCCTGTCGATCGACAACGGCACGGGCTTCACCACCGACGAGATCCGCGTCGGCACGACCTGGGCGTCGGTGCTCCCGGCGCCGGCCGCCAACTGGCACGACCTCGGCTTCTCGAAGGTCGGCACGCTCGGGCGGCCCGAGCTGCTGGGCAGCGGACCGTTGGCTGCGGGCTCGTCCAACCAGCTCGCGCTGCGACGCGCACGGCCCGGTTCCCTGGCCACGCTCATCGCCGGCTGGGAGGCCGCAACGGTGCCCTTCTTCGGCGGCAAGCTCGTGCCCCTGCCGCAGGCGCTGCTCACGCTGCCGACGAGCGTGCTGGGCGATGTCGACCTGAACTTCACCTGGCCGGCCGGCGTCTCACCGGACACGCCGATCTACCTGCAGTTCTGGATCGTGGACCCGGCGGCGACCGAGGGCTACTGCGCGAGCAACGCGCTGCAAGGCGTGAGCAGCTGAGCGGCTGTCCGGCGGCCGGCTCAGCGGCCCACCGTCAGCCCCGCGCAGAACTGCGAGAAGCGCTCCGCGCCATCCAGCGGCACGCGCAGCTGTTCGCGCGCCCGCGCCAGCGGCTGCTCCGGCGAGGCCAGCGCTGCGCGCACCTCGCTGAACAGCCGCTCGGGCGTGACGTCGCCGGCGAGCAGGCAACGCAGCAGGCCGAGATCGTGCAGGCGCTGGGCGCGGATCTGCTGCTCCTTCCGGTGCATCACGCGCGGCACGAGGATCGCGCGCTTGCCGAAGGCCAGGATCTCGGTCGTCGAGTTGTAGCCGGCGGTCGAGATGATGAGCTCGGCGCGCGCGAAGAGCTGCGGCGGCGAGGGCACGAAGTTGCGCATGACCACGGGCAGGCCCTGCGCCTGGGCCAGCAGCACCTCGGCCATCTCGGAGTCGACGAAGGGCCCCATGAGCACCACGGTCTGGAAGTCGACCGCCGCGCGGTGGCGCGCCAGCATCTGCAGGTAGGGCAGGATCACGGTCTCGGCCCCGCCGTCGCCGCCGCCGATGCCCACCACGACGAGCGGCGCGGAGGCGTCGAGCGGCAAGGCGGCATCGTCGGGCTTGCCCTCGGCGGCCTCGGGCGGCGCCACGACGTAGTGCATGGAATGGCTGCGCGCGGCGAGCGCCTGCGACAGGCCGTACTCGCGCACCGTGTCGAACACGATCGGGTGGCCGTAGACCACGATGTGCTCGAAGAAGCGCGTGAGCAGCTCCTGCATGCCGGTCTTCTGCCAGTGCGCCGCCACGTTCTCGGGCGAGTCGATGATGTCGCGCAGGCCCAGGATGCGCGTGCAGCCGCCGCGCGCCGAGAGCCACTCGAGCGCCGGCTGCAGCTCGCCGCGCATGCCGGTGGGGGAGTGGTCCACGAGCAGGACGTCGGGCTCGAAGTCCTGGACGGTGCGCAGCAGCAGGTTGCTGCGCATGGAGTGGATGCCGTCGTCCGACATGGCCAGCGAGCGAGCCTCGTAGCTCTCGTGCGCCACCTTGCGCACGGCCGGCAGCTTCACGTAGTCGGTGCGCGCCGGTAGCGCATAGCGGTGCGCCATGGGCGAGCCCGAGACGAGCAGCGTCGAGACGCCCTCGTGGTCGTCGGAGATGCGGCGGATGAGCGCCAGGCTGCGCCGCAGGTGCCCCAGCCCGAAAGTGTCGTGCGAGTAGACGAGCAGACGCGTATCGAGGCCGAAATGGCGCCGAGCGCTTGGCGGGCGCGCTGCACCGGGCCGCTCGGGGACGCCGGCGCGCTCGCCGGTGCCTACCAGCGCGGCCAGTGAGCGCGCCTGGTCCTTCATGGTCTGGACGTGGGCATGGCTGGCGATGGCGGTGGTGATGGCTGCGCGCACCTCGATGCCCTTGAAGGGCTTGACCACGAAGCCGCCCGGCACGACGGCCGCGGTGCGCGCCACGGTGGCCGTGTCGGCGTTGGCGGTGATGAACACCACCGCGCAGTCGTGCCGCTCGCGCAGCGTGCGCGCGGTCTCGACGCCGTCGTTGCCCTGCGCCAGGTGGATGTCCATGAGCACCAGGTCGGGGCGCTCCATCTCGGCCGCGGCGAAGGCCTCGTCGGCCGAGGCCGCGGTGCCGATCACCTCGTGTCCCATGCTGCTGACGATGGTCTGCAGGTGCAGCTGGACAATCATCTCGTCCTCGACGATGAGCACCTTGCTGGCAGGGGTGTCTGGGGCGGGATTCATGCTGCGGCGCGGCCCTCGGGAGGGAACATCATGCCGCGCCCGCGAGCGGGAAGACGATGCGCACTTCGGCCCCGACGCCGGCGCCCTTCTCCACGTGCAGCTGGCCGCGCAGCTGCTTGACGAGCATGCGCACCAGGTTCGAACCCAGGCCCCGGGGCCGCTGGAAGCCGTGCGGCGCGACCATGCCCTGGCCGTCGTCGCCGACCGAGAGGGTGCACTGGCCGTCGCCCGTGCGGTCGAGCACGACGCGGATCGTGCCCCGGCGGCCGTCGGGGAAGGCGTGCTTGAAGGCGTTCACCACCAGCTCGTTGATGATCAACCCGCAGGCGATGGCCTGGTCGATGTCGAGCGCGAGGTCGCCCACGCGCAGCTGCAGCGCGATCTCGCCCGAGCGCCCGAACGACTGGTCGAGCTGGCGCGTCAGCGCGTCGACGTAGGCCGGCACGTCGATGCGCTGCAGTTCCGGCGACTGGTAGAGCTGCTCGTGGATCAGCGCCATCGAGCGGATGCGGCTCTGGCTCTCCTCGAAGGGGTTGCCGGGCAGCGTGTCGGTCATCGTGGCGGCCTGCATGTCCAGCAGGCTGGAGATGACCTGCAGGTTGTTCTTGACGCGGTGGTGCACCTCGCGCAGCAGCAGCTCCTTCTCGGCCAGCGAGTCGCGGATGCGGTCCTCGAAGAGCTTCCAGGCCGTGCGGTCCTGCGCCACGCAGACGTAGCCCTTGAGCGAGCCGTCGCGCGGTCGCAGCTCGGCGCCGGAGAGCGTGACGGCCACGGTCGAGCCGTCGCGGCGGCGCAGCACGCGCTCGGTCACGGGCACGATGCCGCCCGGGCCCGAGCGCATCGCGGCCTGCCACGAGTCGCCCGCCTCGGTGATGCACAGCGCCTCGAAGGCCTGCCCGACCAGCTCGCCGGCCCCGTGCCCGAGCAGCACCTCGGCGGCGCGGTTGGTGCGCTCGATGCGGCCCTCCGGGTCGAGCAGGAAGAGCGCGCCGGACATCGAGTCGAAGACGCCTTCCAGGTTGCCGATGGAGACCGTCGAACGCGCCAGCTCGGAGGCCATGCGGTTGAAGGCCTCGGCCAGCACCGAGAACTCGTCCTTGCCGGGCAGCACGACGCGCGAGTCGAGCTCGCCGCGGCCGAGGCTGCGCGCCGCCGCGTGCAGCGCCACCAGCGGCCGGTGCACCGAGCGCCACACCAGGAAGGCCAGCACCATGGCCGCCACCACGGCCACGCCGCTGATGATGAGCGCCACGCGCGTGGTGTCGTCGCTGCGTGAGACGAAGGCGGCGAGCTGCTCGTCCAGCTCCTCCTCGCTCTGGCGCTGCAGGGCGTAGACCAGCGGCAGCACCTCGTCGAGCAGGAAGGGGTCGAAGACCTCGTCGATGTGGCGTTGCGCGGCCGCGGGTTGCCGGGGGGCCAGGTCGAGCAGCGTCTCGACGTGGCGACGCAGCTGCAGCTCCTGCTCGGCCAGGCGCCCGAGCCAGCGCGAAGCCGAGCCCGAGGCGGCATCGATGCCGGCCTTCCGTTCGCTGTCCGTGGCCTGCTCGATGTAGTAGCGGAAGTCGGCCACCGAGCGGCGCAGCCTCTCGGCCGGCGTGGCCGGGCCGCGCGCGTCCGCGTCGGGGTCCAGCTGCATCTCCGTCTCGACGTCGGGCCGCAGCGCGTCGTCCTCGTCGCCGAGCAGCTCGTGCGCCACCGCGCGGCACTCGTAGAGCAGCAGCGTGAGCCGCGTCGCGAGGCGCACCTGGCGCAGCGCGCTGCCGGGCGACTCGTCCCGGGACATGGCCAGCGTGACGTGCAGCCCGTGGATCTCGAGCGACTCGGGGATCTCGCCGTCGATCTCCCACGAGGTGGCCGTGGCCTTCAGCTTGTCGCTGGCCTTCACGTTGCGCAGGTCCACGAGCTCGGCGCTCCACTGGCCGCCGATGGCATCGCAGGTGACCTCGGCGCGGCGTCCGGGGAGCAGCACCTCGAAGGGCGAGGCGTCGTCGCTGGTCCGCAGCTCGGTGTCGGGACGCAGCGCGATGACGCGACCGTACATGGTGAAGGTGCCGGCTGCCGGATCGGCGGCCTGGATCGTGCCGCGCAGCTTGGGCTTGCGCGCCCCCGGGAAGACCTCGACCTCGTTGGCGACGAAGGTGCCGGCCGGATCCCAGTAGCCCTCGATCTCCAGCCCCAGCGTCGAGAGGTCGAGCCCGACGAGGTCGACGCCCACGCGCGCCTGCAGGTCGGACACCTCCCGGCGGACGCTGTGGTTGATCTGGAAGGCCGCGATGGCCACGACCGCGATGAGCGCGACGAGCGCGCCGAACGCCAGCACGAGGCGCAGGCGCAGACTCAGGCCGAAGGTGAGGGGCAGGCGGAGCATGTTCGGGCGCTCGGGAGTGCCGTCGGTCGGGGCCACGCGCGCCGCGCCGGTCTCCCGGGCAGGCGAGCACAGGATCGCGCTCCCGTGCCGCCGGGATCATGTGCAATTCGCGTGCCGCTCACGAGGGGCGGGTTGGCCAGAAGTCGGATCGGGTGGATGTCGCCCGCGGGTCGACGCCAGCGCGTACGATCAGCGCCCCACTCCCGTCGAGCGGACGCCCATGACCGGCAGCAGCGATCCCACCCGCCTCATGGCCCTGCTCGCGGCGCTCGTGATGGCAGGGGCTCGCCTTGCCATGCCCCAGCTCTCGGACGGCGGCGGCACGAGCGAGACCAAGTTCGTCGATCCGAGCGTCAGCGACGGCGCCTTCTTCGGAGGCGGGGCCGCCGTCCTGGAGACCGGCGGCAACGGCGTGGCGATGGACGGCGACGTGATCGTCGTCACCGCCATGTGGGACGACGTGCCGGGCACGCCCTTCACGGGCTCGGCGTCGGTCTATCGCTGGAGCGGCACAGCATGGGTGAAGGAGGCCTCGCTCGTCTCGAGCGCGGCCGAGTTCGCCGACTTCTTCGGTTCCTCCGTCGCCATCGACGGTGATGTGATCGTGGTGGGCGTTCCGGGAGCGGGGACGCCCCCCACCGGCACGGCCATCGTGTTCCGGCACACGACCTTCGGCTGGGTCGAGGAAGCCACGCTGGTCGACTCGCTCGGCACGGCCGGCGATGGCTTCGGCTGGTCCGTCGCGGTGAGCGGCGATGTGATCGCCGTCGGCGCCGCCGAGGCCGATCTGGGCGGGCCCGGCGCTGGCGCAGCCACGAGCTTTCGCTGGGATGGAAGGCACTGGCTGGAGGAAGCACGCCTCACCGGAGCCGGTGGCGCCTTCGGCAATGCAATCGCCGCCGACCAGGACACGGTCGTCGTGGGTGCGCCCTTCGAGAATGTCGCCGGCGCCGAGGAGCAAGGCACTGCGCGCGTCTACCGTTGGGACGGCGCGTCCTGGGTCGAGGTGGCCGTGCTCACGCCGGCCGCGGGCGCGGCGGACGATCGCCATGGCACCTCCGTCTCGATCAGCGGCGACGTGATCGTGAGCGGCTCGCCCTACGACAAGGTCGGCGCGGCGGGAGGCATGGGTTCCGCCACGGTCTACCGCTGGGACGGTGCGACGTGGGTCGAGGAGACCACGTTGATCTCGCCGATCGGCAACTCGAACGACAACTTCGGCCTGTCTGTCTCCGTGCGCGACGATCTCATCGCGGTGGGTTCGCCCTTTGACAATCCCGTGCCCGGGGACTGGTCGCGCGGTTCCGCGATGAGCTTCAGGCGGCAGGGTGACGCTTGGGCCGCCGCGTCATTGCTCCTGGCGCGCGACGGGCAGGCTGGCGACAGGTACGGCCTCTCCGTTGCGGCGAGCGGCGAGCACATCGTCGTCGGCGCGCCTTTCAACGGACCCTTCGAAGAGGGCGCGGCCTACGTCTACGACCTCTCGACCTGGGCCGACCTGGGCGGCGGCACGGGCGGCAGCGCCGGCACGCCACACCTCGTCGGCTTCGGCACGCTGGTCGGCGGTTCCCCGGTGACACTGCGTCTCACGCAGGCGCCGCCCGCCGCCCCGCTGCTGGCCTGGATCTCGTTCAGCTCCACTCCGTTCACGGCCATAGGCGGCACGGTGCACGCCTTTCCTTTCGCGAGCCAACTGCTCTTCCTTGCCAACGCCGGCGGTGCGTTCGTCGCGGGGACCGCCTGGCCGACCGGCGTGCCCGCCGGAACGGCGACCTGGTTCCAGTTCGTGGTGGCCGATCCGTCCACGGTCTTCGGCCTGACGCTCAGCAACGCAGTGCGAGCGACGTCTCCCTGACGGGTCTGCAGCAGGGCTCGTCGCCGCCATGGAGTGCGGCGCGCCCATCGTGCCTTGCTGTGGACGACGCCTCCGTTGTGCCCGAGCACCCGATCGTGTCTCCGCCTGCAAGCGCCCAGCTTCAGTGCCCGCTGCCGTCGTACTCCTGCGCCTCGGCCGCGGCCACCTCGCGCAGCAGGCGCTCCCAGTCGAAGGCCGGCCCGGGGTCGATGCGTTCGATGGTCACGTGCCAGTGGCCGAGGATGCCGCAGAAGGCGGCCAGCCGCTCGGGCGGCAGCACGCCGGTCTCGAGCCGGCCCTGCGCGTCGCGCGGCAGCTCGAGCGCGATGCGCGGGAAGAGCCGGCGCAGCACGACGCACAACTTGACGAGCGCGGCGTACTGCTGCGGCGTGAAGTCCGCCTGCTCGAGCGCCTGCCCGTGGAGGGAGCCGGTGACGGGCGTCGGACGCGCCGCGAAGAAGGGCCCCGGCGTGCGGATGTGCGTCGGCCCCAGCTCGGCCGGGATCTCGAGCCGCAGGCGCCCGTCGTCCGGCACGTACCAGCGGCGCTTGTTGTACGGGTCGGGTGCGCCCTCGCCCGCCGGATACGCCCCGATGTGCGCCAGCTCGATGCCGATCGAGGTGGCGTTGGTGCTGCGCCCGTGCCAGGCCTGGTCGGCCAGGTCGAGCGTCTGGTAGAGCGTGCCGTCCACGTCGAGCAGGAAGTGCGCGGAGAGCACGCGCTCGTCCTGCAGCAGCCGAAAGCAGCGCTGGCTGAAGCCGCAGGCGTCGTAGTGCAGCACGAGCTGGTGCAGCCCCTGCGCGAGCAGGCTGCCGTCGGGCCGCGTGCCCGGCGCGGCCCACGCGCGCCCGGGCGTGTAGCGCAGGCCCGCCGGCCCCTCGCTCGCGAAGACCGGCCCCGGCACGTAGGCGTCGAAGCCGCCCGGGTCGCTGAAGAGCACGACCGGCGTGCCGACGTCGACGCGCTCGCCCGCGACGAGGATGTGGTGGCCGGGGCCCTCGGCAGCGGCAGCCGGAGCAGCGTGGTCGGCAGCGTCGGGCACGGGTGTCAGCTCGCATCCGGCGGGCAACAGGAGCGCGCCAGCCAACAGCAGCCTGCCTGTCCTCGCCGTGCGCATGTCCGACCAGCCTCAGCGCGGCGCCGCGCGCACGGCCTTGTAGGCGGCCCAGTCGAAGCCGCGCAGGAACTCGATGGCCTTGACGACACCGCGCGCGAAGAGGTCGATCTTGGCCTCGTCGTCCAGGCCGAAGTCGAGCCAATGGTGCTTGCCGGTGTCGATCACCGACACGAGCCGGCGGTAGTCGGGGTTCTTCAGGAAGAACTCGTAGTCGCGGCAGTGGCGCGCCGAGTCGAACATCGCCGCGGCGAGCTGCAGCGGGCCCTCGATGGCCTTGGGCGCGCTGCGATCGCCGCCCAGCTTCACGCCGAAGGTCGGCGCCGCGGGCACGCCGACATCGTGGAAGAGGTCGATCGGGAAGTTGGACATGATGCCGCCGTCGATGAAGACCGCCTGCTTCGGCAGCTTGCCGCGGTAGCCGGCGTGCTGGTCCCAGAGGGCGGCGGCCGCGGCGCCCTGCGGCGTCTTGGGAACGATGCAGGGCTTGAAGAAGAAGGGGATCGACATCGAGGCGCGGACGAAGCGTGCCGGGCTGACCGAGGTGGGGTCGGCCCAGAACAGCCCGGCCATGGCGGGCAACACGACCTTGGTCTCGGTCGAGATCTCGGCCGCGACGAGCGCCAGGCGCGCGCCGGCCTGCGCGGTCGGGATGACCTTGCCGCTGACGCGGTGCTTCAGCCGCGGCAGCGTGTCGAGGCGCACTTCGAGGTCGGCCGCGGTGCGGATGCCGTGCTGGGCGAGCGCGCCGGTGAGCCATTCCTGGAAGGCGCGGCCCGGGTTGAGCCCGAGGTCCTCGCTCAGGTTGTCCACGATCTGCATGCCCTTCCACACCAGCTTGACGAGGCCGGCCTGGGCCAGCGCGGCCTGCACGAAGTCGCGCGCGTCGGCGTCGCCGTCCACGAAGCGCGACATGTCCACGTCGGCGAGCAGCTCGAGCAGGCGCTCGCTCTTGGCGGTCGCCGGCGAGTCGATGCCCGCCAGCAGCGTGGCGGTGATCGCGCCCGCCGAGGTGCCGCCGATGCCCAGGAAGCGGATGCCGGCGCGCTCGAGCACGTGGCAGTAGCCGACGAGCGCGAAGCCGAGCACGCCGCCGCCCTCCATGACGAAGTCGACGTACTGGCGGCCCTCGGCGTCCACGATGTCCGAGACCGGCTTCTGCCCCCAGTCAGCGAGGAAGTCGTTGAGGGGGTGCAGGACGCGCGGGTCCTCGAGGACGTCTGCGGGCTTCATGGGTGCTCTCGCGGGGTGCGGGGGATGCTCAGGCAGCGCCAGCGCGGGCCGGCGAGCAGCCGCGCCAAGTACACGATCTGTCCGACGTGGTAGGCCGCGTGCGCCAGCAGGCGCAGCAGCGCCCGGTGCGCCGGCATGCGCTCGCCACGGATGGACACCACGGCGTGGAGCGCCGCATCGTCGAGCGTGGCGAGCGTGCTCCACAACACCGCCCAGCCCTGCTCCCAGCGCGCGAGCAGCTCGGCGCGCGTGACGCGGCGCGCATCGAACTCGCTCTCGCGGTCACGCCAGGGCTTCTCGCCGTCCGTCGTGAGGAAGTCGGTGAAGCGCGAGCTCAGGTTGCCGGACAGGTGCCAGACGAGGATCGCGAGCGAGTTGCCCTCGGGCGCAGCGGCTCCGCCCGGGGCGTCCCGTGCGGGCGCGCCCGACGTCGCCACCGACGTCGCCACCGACGTCGCCACCGACGTCGCCACCGACGTCGCCACCGACGTCGCCACCGACGCTGCACCCGACGCTGCACCCGACGCTGCACCCGGGGCAGCCAACGGGGTTGCCGCCGGGGCCGCTACCGGGGCCGCCGCCGGGGGTGCCGGGATTCGTGCGAACTCGTCCTCGCCGACCTGCGCGAGTGCGGCCTCGGCGAGACGCTGGACCTGGCGGTACTCGTCCTCGATCGACGCGAGGATCGTGCGCGTGGGCGCGGACATCGCAGCGCTCCCCTCCGTTGCGGTGAGCGGGACATCCTAGCCGGTGCCGCGGCGGCGGGGGGGCGCTGTCCGGAATGCGGTGCGCACCGGGAGAGGCGCCTGAAGTCCCTGTGCGCCAAGGACTTACGAGGCCTCTGTACCCTCGTTGAGGATCGCCAGGTAGGCGTCGTAGACGAACAGGCGGTGACGCTTCCTGCCCGTGAGCTCGCGCGCCAGGCGGAGCCCGATGAGCAGCTCCATCGCGGACGAAGCCGTGTGTACGAGGGCGGAGGCAGGGGCGGCAGAGGGGCCGGGACGCAGGCGCGGATGTGCTCACCGCCCGCTGCCGTCCGGTCGGATGGCCGGGTGGCGCCGCGTGGCGTGGATCACGACCGTGTCGAAGCCCGCTTGAACAAGGCCGCCTCTTGTTCGAGTGAAGGCCATGAAGTCCAAGTACTGGGCCGCAGGCTGCCAACGCGTGCGCCAGCGGAACGCAGGGACGCGGGGCCGCGTCCCGTGGCGCCTGGGCCGACAGCAGGCGCCTAGCTAGCATCCTTCTTCTGCTTCTGCAGGCCGAGGACCTGCCGATCGCGGGCCGATCGCTGCCGAAGCTCGATCATCGACGTGTCCACCAGCAGGCTCACCCACGCAGACCCCCGATGCTCGGCCTCGTCTCCCTCACCGACCAGCGTTGGTTCGAACACCTCGCTGTGCTCGCGCGCGCCTCGGACGGCCGGCTCGACGAGGTGAACTTCTGGCGGCCGAGGAGCCAGAGTGCGTTGCACGTCATCGGCCCCGGCGCGCCGTTCTTCCTCCGGCTGAAGTCTCCATACAACGCCATCGCGGGCTACGGCTACTTCGCGCACTGGCAGCTCGTCCCCTTTCTCGACGCGTGGGCACTCTTCGGCGCGAAGAACGGTGCGCCGCACCTCACGGCCTTCCGCGAGCAGATCCAGAGTTTGCGCGGCTCCGACCCCAGCCTGCCGGGCGCGCCGCCGCTCGGCTGCGTCGTGCTGCGCGATGTCGTGTTCCTCGAGCGCCAGCAGTGGATCTCCTGGCGCGAGGCCGAGGGCTGGAGCCGGAACATCGTCAACGACAAGTCCTACGACCTGACCGGGCCGCCCGGCGAGCAGCTGCTCGCACTCCTGCGCGCGCGCTACGACACGCCGCCCGACCTCGCGCCGGCCTTCCAACTCGTCGACTGCGACACGCGCCGCTGGCAGGAGCAGGTCGTCGCGCAGCGCGAGGCCCAAGGCACTTTCAAGCTGGTGCTGCTCGACGCCTACGACTCACGCTGTGCCGTGACCGGCGAGCGCGTCGTGCCGGTGCTCGACGCCGCGCACATCCAGCCCTACTTCGGCCCGGCGAGCAATCACGTGCAGAACGGGCTGCTGCTGCGCACTGATCTCCACCGCTTGTACGACGAAGGCTTGGTGACCGTCACGCCCGACCTCCGGTTCCGCGTGAGCGAGCGCATCAAGGAGGTGTGGGAGAACGGGCATGAGTACTACGCACTCAGGGGCCGGGAGTTGCGACCGACTCGCCAGGAGTCGCAGATGCCGAGCCGGGACGCACTGGCCTGGCATTCCGATGTCGTGTTCCAACGCGGGGCGTGAAGCGATCCGCTCCCCTCGAGCCTCCGCCCACTCGCCCGACAGCAGCGCCGCCTGCTCCAGCACCGTCTCCGTTGCCTTCTCCTGCTTGTCCGGCGGATATCCGTAGCGGCGCAGGATGCGCTTCACGAGCACTCGGAGCTGAGCCCGGACGCTCTCGCGCAGCGTCCGGTCGATCGAGACGTTGGCGCGCACGGTCTTGACCAGTTCCTGCGCGCTGGCCCGCAACGTCTCGTCGCCCAGGACCTATCCGCGCTGTCGTTGGTCTCCAGCGCGTCGTAGAAGGCCAGCTCGCCCTCCGAGAGCCGGAGCGCGTCGCCGCGGGCGCAGGCCGCGTGCATGTCCTCCGCGAGATTGCGGTGGCGCATCCCGCGCACCTCGGCGAGGAACTCCTCCGAGAGGATCGAGATGTCGGGCCTGGCGAGGCCGGCCGCAGCGAAGAGGTCGATCACGCCCTCGGGCGCCACGGCGCGCGAGATGATCTGCCGGACGGCGTGATCGACGTCCTCTTCGGGCCGCGCATCGCCCGGCGCGCGCTTGGCGGCGGTCTTGCCGGGGGGGGATCGTCCACGGCGATTCGCTGGCTCCGGCGTCGAATTCCCCCCTCCGTGCGATTCAATGACACGCGTGCAATCTGCAATCACACGCGTGTGATTACTTGAGAGCGGATCCATACCGCACTCCCTTGGTCGAACCAGAGATTTGCCGGAGCTTTCCCAGCCTCTCCAGCCGTTTCAGCAACCTGTAGGCCTGGGGCGGGCTCAGCCGGCAGTGCTTGGCAACCTCGCTACGGCCGATCGAACCGTGCTCTGCAACGTACTGGAACACCAGCTGCTCCTGCTGCACCAGGTCGAGAGCGCGCTGTCGCATGGACCAGGCCTTCTCGCCTAGCCGCCGGCAGGTCGCCGCGGAGAGGTGCCAGCTCCGCCGATTGCCCTCGCCGCGCGCCTCGGCGAGCTCCGCTTCGACCAGGCGTTGCAGGCGGCTGCGCGCCTCGGTCTCGGGCTTCTGGATCAACCGCGCAGCTTCCACCGTCCTCAGGCGGCGGTCGACCCGGAGCTGGTTCAGCAGCAGCAGGTCATCGAGCCCGAGCGCGCGCTGTGCCTGGCTCTCCTCCGCCTCCAATCGCGCGAAGTCGAGGTTGGCCTTGCCACCCGGGAGCACGAGTGTCACCCCGGTCTCGTTGCTGCGCGCGTAGCTCGGAACGGCCCGACCGTTGCGCAGCTGCTCGAGGAAGATGGTGTCGATGCCGCGTGCGGTGCGCTCGACGACGCCCGCACGCTTGAAGGCGTCGGCCAGCAGCGGGTTGCGCGGCCGCGGTTGAGTGACGAGCAGGTTGTCCAGCCGCAAGCCGTCAGGAAAGCCGCCGGGGTTGGACATCTCGACGCGGTCGTCATGCCACTGCACGTGCACGGCGCCTCGCCGTGTGTAGTCGCGATGGATGAGCGCATTGGCCACACCCTCACGGAAAGCTGCGGGCGAGTAGTCGGGCACGGCGACGCGCAGCATGCCGACGAGCAACTCCATTTCCCGATTGAGAGAGCGGAAACGGGCGAGCAGCTCGTCCATCACGCGCAGCAGCGGCCAGCGGAGAAAGTCGTTGACCCAGACCTCGAGCCCGTTCAGCACCTGGAATGCAACCTCATGGACGGGGAGCAGGCGACGCAGGCTCTCCTCACGGCCGAAGAGCAACAGCCCCAGTGCGCGTACGGACAACACGGCATGGTCCGCCTGGATCGCCCCCATGGCCTTGGCAAGCTCCACATCGGGCAGGTCCAGCAGGCTCACGTCGCCGCGCCCCTGGCCCTCGCGAACAAAGCGTCGGAAGCGCTCGAACTCGAGGGGATCGAGGTCGTCCCAGCCGGCGTCAGGGATCGCGCGCGCCGAGTCGTCGAGCAGGCCGCGATCGCCCTGCAAGCCCTGCATCTCGTGGAAGTGCAGCGGCAGGCAGGCGGGCTTGCCGTCTCCGCCGAGGGCGCGTCTGAGGTACTTGCCGTCGGTCGTCCCGACCGGAGAGCGCGCGTGCGGGACCTCGACCGCGATCACGTCCTGATCGCCCAGCCGGACGATCTGGACGCGCGCCGAGAGGGACGGCCGCGTTCGATGGGCAACCAGCGCCTGGATCCGCAATGGATCGGTCCGGTCGGCATGCCGCGCGCGCGCCGGTGACGCGGCCGTCGTCCTCCACGCCCACGAACAACCAGCCGGGAGCGCTACCCGTTCGGTTCGCGAGACACACGACGGCTTCGACAAGGTCTCCGTCGGAGAGAGCGCGCGCCTCCTCGCCCTTGAACTCCACGTCGACGGTCTCGCCGCAGGCGATGAGCGAGCGGAGCGTCTCGGGGATCATGGGTTGTCTCTCAGGGCGGCGCGACCTCGCGCTCCTGCAGGAACGACGAACGCCGGGTCGCAGACCCCGTCGGCCCGCGGACGCTCGCGTTACCGGTGCATCCGAGGCGGCGTGCCGCACCGTGCTGCATCGGCTCGCATCGTCCGTATGCGCTGGCCTAGAATGCCGCCGCCCACGGATGTGTCGAATGTTCGGCCTCGTCTCGCCCACCGACAGGCGCTGGTTCGAGCACCTCTCGAGCCTGGCCCGTGCGTCGGATGGTCGCCTCGACGAGGTGAACTTCTGGCGGCCCAAGAGCCAGAACGCCGTTCGCAAGGTTGGCCCCGGCGCTCCCTTCTTCCTGCGCCTGAAGTCGCCCATCAATTCCATCGCTGGCTACGGCTACTTCGCGCACTGGCAGCTCGTGCCATTCCTCGAGGCATGGAGCCTGTTCGGACAGAAGAACGGTGCGCCGCACCTCGGCGCATTCCGCGAGCAGATCCAACGCCTGCGGGGCAGCGATCCGAGTGCTCCTGGTTCGCGGCCCCTTGGCTGCATCATTCTGCGCGACGTCGTGTTCCTCGAGCGGGAGCACTGGCTCCCGTGGCGCGAATCCGATGACTGGGAACCGAACAACGTCTCCTACGTGTCCTACGAGCTGAGCAAGCCGCCTGGTGATCGCCTGCTCACGCTCATCCAGTCGCGATACGCCACTCCGGCAGATCTGGCGCCATCGTTCCAACTGATCGATTGCGATACACGACGATGGCGAGAGAACCTGGCGCCGGTGCGCGAAGGCCAGAGCACCTTCAAGCTGCGGTTGCTGGATGCCTACGCTTCACGCTGCGCGGTGACCGGGGAACGCGTGGAGCCCGTCCTCGATGCCGCGCACATCCAGCCCTACTTCGGCCCGGCGAGCAACCACGTACAGAACGGGTTGCTGTTGCGCACCGACCTCCACCGGTTGTACGACGAAGGGTTGGTGACCGTCACTCCCGATCTCCGGTTCCGCGTCAGCGAACGCATCAAAGAGGTGTGGAAGAACGGGCATGAGTACTACGCGCTCAGCGGCACGGAGTTGCGGCCGACCCGCCACGCGTCACAGATGCCGAGCCAGGATGCACTGGCTTGGCACTCAGACGTCTTGTTCCAACGAGGGGCCTGAAGCAACAGCCGCGTCACGCCGCCGCCCACTCGCCAGACAGCAACGCCGCCTGCTCCAGTACCGTCTCCGTCGCCTTCTCCTGCTTGTCCGGCGGATAGCCGTAGCGCCGCAGGATGCGCTTCACGAGCACGCGGAGCTGAGCCCGGACGTTCTCGCGCAACGTCCAGTCGATCGTCACGTTGGCGCGCACGGTCTTGACCAGTTCCTGCGCGATGGTCCGCAACGTCTCGTCGCCCAGGACCTTCACGGCGCTGTCGTTGGTCTCCAGCGCGTCGTAGAAGGCCAGCTCGTCCTCCGACAGCTTGAGCGTGTCGCCGCGGGCGCTGGCCGCGCGCATGTCTTTCGCGAGGGCGATCAGCTCCTCGATCACCTGCGCGGCTTCGATCGCGCGGTTCTGGTAGCGGCGGATGGTCTGCTCGAGCATCTCGGCGAATGAACGCGCCTGGACGACGTTCTTGCGCCGGCGCGTGGCCAGCTCGCCCTTGAGCAGCTTCTGCAGCAGCTCCACCGCGAGGTTGCGGTGGGGCAGCCCGCGCACCTCGGCGAGGAACTCCTCCGAGAGGATCGAGATGTCGGGCTTGGCGAGGCCGGCCGCAGCGAAGATGTCGATCACGCCCTCGGGCGCCACGGCGCGCGAGATGATCTGCCGGACGGCGTGGTCGAGGTCCTCTTCGGGGCGGGAATCGCCCGGCGCGCGCTTGGCGAGCACGGCCTGGACCGCCTGGAAGAACGCCACGTCGTCACGGATGCGCAGCGCCTCGTCGTGCGGCACGGCCAGGGCGAAAGCCTGTGACAGCTCGCGCACCGCCTGCACGCAGCGGTCTTTGCCGTTCTCCTGCTTCAGGATGTGCTCCTGGCCGGCCGGCAGCAGGCCGAGCCGTTCCTGCGGCGTTCCGGTCGTCCACTTCGACCAGTCGAGGCCATGGAAGAGGCCGGTGCACACCTCGTACTTCTCCAGCATCACGGCGACGGCTTCCTCCTGGTTGAGCGCGGTGCGCCCGGTGCCGCCGCTCTCGGTGTACGTGGCCAGCGCCTGCTTCAACTCATGGGCGAGGCCCAGGTAGTCCACGACCAGCCCGCCGGGCTTGTCCTTGAACACCCGGTTGACCCGCGCGATGGCCTGCATGAGTCCGTGCCCGCGCATCGGCTTGTCGATGTACATCGTGTGCAGGCTCGGCGCGTCGAAGCCGGTGAGCCACATGTCGCGCACGATGACGATCTGGAACGCGTCCGCAGGATCGCGGAAGCGCTTCGCCAGCGCTTCGCGCCGGGCCTTGTTGCGGATGTGCGCCTGCCAGTCGGACGGATCGGAGGCCGAACCGGTCATCACCACCTTGAGCGCGCCGTGCTCCTCGTCGGCTCCCTGCAAGTGGGGGCGCAGCTTTACGAGCGCGCGGTACAGCTCCACGCAGACGCGCCGGCTCATGCAGACGATCATCGCCTTGCCGTCCAGCGCCTCGAGCCGCTTCTCGAAGTGCTCGACGATGTCCCGTGCGACGAGTTCCAGGCGCTTCTCGGCTCCGACGACGGCCTCGAGCTGCGCCCACTTGCTCTTGAGCTTCTCCTTGCGCGCGACCTCCTCGCCCTCGGTCGCCTCCTCGAACTCGGGGTCGATCTTCGGCTTCTCGACCTCGTCGAGCGCGAGCTTCGCCAGCCGGCTCTCGTAGTAGATCGGCACCGTGGCGCCGTCCTGCACCGCGCGCTGGATGTCGTAGATGCTGATGTAGTCGCCGAAGACCGCGCGCGTGTTGGCGTCCTGCAGTTCGATCGGCGTGCCGGTGAAGCCGATGAAGGAGGCGTGCGGCAGCGCGTCGCGCATGTGCCGCGCGTAGCCGTCAATGAAGTCGTACTGGCTGCGATGCGCCTCGTCGGCGATCACCACGATGTTGCGTCGCTCGGACAGCGTCGGGTGCCGGTCACCCTTCTCCTCGGGGAAGAACTTGTGGATGGTGCTGAACACCACGCCGCCCGAAGCCACGCTGAGCAGTTCGCGCAGGTGCGCGCGGCTCTCCGCCTGCACCGGCGGCTGGCGCAGCAGGTCCTTGCAGCGCGAGAAGGTGGCGAAGAGCTGGTCGTCGAGGTCGTTGCGGTCGGTGAGCACGACGAGGGTCGGGTTCTCCATCGCCGGCTCGCGGATGATGCGCCCGGCGTAGAACACCATGGTCAGGCTCTTGCCCGAGCCCTGCGTGTGCCACACCACGCCCACGCGACGGTCGCCGGGTTTGCCGCCCGGCTTCTTGCCGGCCTCGTAGCGTCCGATGGACTCTGCGACGCGATCGCCCGCGCGGTGCAGCTCGGCCGCACGAAGCGTCTCGCCCACAGCCACCTGCACCGCGTGGAACTGGTGATAGCCCGCCATCTTCTTCGCGACGCGGCCGCCGTCGTCCTCGTAGACGATGAAGTCGCGCACCAGATCGAGGAAGCGTCGCGGGGAACAAAGACCCTCGATCACCACCTGGAGCTCCGGCAGGTGCGGATCGGCCAGCCCCTCGCCTGCGATGGTGCGCCATGGCTTGAACCACTCGCGCCCGGCGGTGAGCGTGCCCACCCGCGCTTCCGCCCCGTCGGAGATCGCGAGCAGGGCGCTGGTGGCGAACAGCGACGCGATCTCGGCCATGTAGGTCTGCAACTGCTGCCAGGCGCTCCAGATGGTCGCGCTCTCGTCCGCCGCGTTCTTGAGCTCGACGACCGCCAGCGCCAGGCCGTTCACGAACAGCACCACATCCGGCCGGCGCGCGTGCTTGTTCTCCGTCACGCTGAACTGGTTGACCGCCAGCCAGTCGTTGGCCGAGGGTTTGTCGAAGTCGATCACCCGCGCTTGCGCACCTCGGATCTCGCCCTCGGCCGTGCGGTACTCCACGGTCACGCCATCCACCAGCAGCCGATGCACCGCACGGTTGCGCGCCACCAGTTCCGTTTCTTCCGGCCGCGTCAGCTTGCGGAAGGCGTCGTCCAGCGCCTCTGCAGGCAGCGCCGGGTTGAGCTGGGCGAGCGCGTCGCGCAGCCGCTGCGCCAGCACCACCTGCCCGTAGTCATTGCGCTCCGCGGCAGGCTCGCCGGGAGCGATCGACGCTCCGTTCTTGACCGACCAGCCAGCGCTCTCGAACCAAGCAAGGGCGGCCTGCTCGACGACGGATTCGGTGACGCCTCGCTCAGTCATGACGCCACCTCCGTCGGTCCATCGCTTGTGGCCATGACTTCGGCGCCGTCGGCCTCGCCACCGAACTCTGCCAGATAGACGCGGTAGCTCTCTGGCTCCATCTGGAACAGAACCTCGCTGGGCCGGAATTCGACCCCGAAGATGCGGATCATCCCGTGGGTCTCGTCCACCGAATCATTGAAGTCCGGGTTGTCCGTGAAGAACGCCCGTGGGGAGGGCGGCGGCGCCCGGTCTTGCCGGTGAACACGGTGAAGGAAGCCGACGATGGTGTCCGCGGCCTCGGCGGCCAGTAGCGCTTGTACCGACTCCATCGGTGGTCGCGGGGCGCCCGAGCCGTGGGAGGCGAACCCGCACTGATTGCGCAGCTCGCAGATGCCCTGGACGGCGGTGCTCAAACCGCCGAGCGTCTGCTTGAGACTGTCACGGACTCCGGCTTCTCCGCTCGCGTTCGGCGGCAGAAAAGGCAGATGGAGGGCAACCGACTTGAACAGCTTGGGTAGGTCGTCGACTTCGCTGAACGTGACGTTGCGCTCGCCGAGTACCGCCCGGCAGACGCTCTCGACCAGCGTCTTCGCGAGATCGAACGCCAGTCCGGGATTCTCGACAACGGCCTGCTCGATGCTCTTCACCTGCTGTTCGACATGCGTCAACCCGCCCGCGACTGCGGCGCGGGCGCCGTGCATGACGAAAGGTGTGGCGACCGGCTCGGCCATCAGACGTACGAGAAGCTGGTCATGCCACCAGCTCCGCCCTTACGCTCTCGCGCTGGCTCCACGACACGGGACGTACCTCGTAGTTCGTTAGCGCATCCAGAACACTTGGCGAAACGGCTTGCTCAGTGTCGTTCAGCAACGCATAGGCCCGCGAATCCGAGGACCGCACCTCCTTCGTGTCGCTCCACGAGAACACAACCAGCTGCGCGGTATCGCGGCTTGGGCGATTGATCGTCTGGATGATTCGCTCCGGCTGCTGCCGTGACTTGGGGATGACGAAGTCGAAGAGGTGGTCGTAGCCGGTCTTGCCCGTGAACTTGACCTTCGGCGTGTAGCGGACTTCGTGGACGTCGAGCCATGCGACCACGTCCTCGTAGAACAGGCTCGCCACCATCGGCACCGCTAGATAGAACATGTCGTTCACGGCCAGCATCGCCTGCACGAGGTTGTGCTTGCGCAGCGCGAAGTTGTCAGGCGAGGCGTGGACCTCCAATGCATTGTCGTGTTGCTGAACGCCGAAACCGTTTAGCGTCATCTTCAGCAGATCCTGACGCTTCTGACTCTGTAGCTTGCAGCCGCTCTGCTCCAGATCATTGATCGTGTAGCCGTCGTCGGTAAGCACGAAGCCGCCGTCGGTCTTCTTCGCGTAGATCTGGATGTAGTCGTTGTGTCGGTCGAGATACGGGGTCGTGATCTCGATCCACTGGTCGAGCTGGCGCAAGACGGTCTTATCCTTGAGCCAGGCGTGGTAGGCGTCCAGCAGGCGCTGAATCTCTTCGATCATGTGAACAGTCCCCGGTCGATGTGCGGCGGCTGCGTGATGTTGCAGAACCGCAGGAACTCTTCTAGCGTCCGCCAGACATCGTTCGTCGCAGTGAAGCGGTCAACGGGGACAGGCACCGCCCACTTGTCGCCGAATCCTTCGCGGTACAGGTGCAGGTGCGGAACCGAAATCTCCTCGCCGTTCGGGTTACGGTGCGGCGCCCCGCCCAGATCGAGCCGCACCAGCACGACGACCTGCCTGCCTCGATTCTGCATCTTGACCTTGAGCAGGTCGATGCGACCCCGGCTTAGGTCGAGCAGGAACTGCTCGCGCCTGTCGACGGACTGGAGCGGTAGGACCACCGACTGCCCGCCCATCGGGAAGTCCGAGTGTTCCTCGTTGGCGCGGTGTTTCTCCATCGCGATCAAGGCATCCGCCTCAGGTTGGGTCAAGTTGATGTCCGCCATCTTCTCCTCAGTCCTTGATCTTCTTTCGGCTCGCCGCGCGATATCGCTCGGGCTTCTCCTTCACCAGGCTTACCTCGTACCGCCGGCGGTCGAGAATCTCTAGGAAGCCCATCTCGTTGCCATCCGCGACGGTGACCTTGCCCTTCGACTCCGCGACGTCGACGCCGGTCTGCTTGCAGAGCTTCTTGAGCAGTGACTTGTCAATGCTCTTGGTCTCCTCTTGAGCCCGGATCGAGGCGAGGTACCGCGCCGCGCGCGGGTGCTTGCCGGCGTACTCCTCGATGCCGTCGAACGCCACGAACTCGAGGTCCTTCTGGATCGCCGTGATGTTTTCCGGGACCGCATCCAAGATCGCCTGCTGGAGCTTGCCGGCGAACTCGAAGCCGCTGGGCCGCAGGATGTGCACATTGGCGCCATCGACCAGCAGATCAAAGTCACTGTCCAGCTTGAACACCGTGTCCTCGATGATCTTCAACGTGTCGTCGACCACGCGGACGAGACGGTTCTTGCTCTTTAGAACCCCCTTGAACTGGGTCGCCCGGCGCAGGGCCGTCAGACGTCGTTTTTTCTTGTCCGTGAAACGGGCGAAGTAGCAGAACACGTCGGCCGGTTCGGACAGTGCTGAAGCATCGATGTGCAAGCTGGCGGCCTCGTGCAGTTCCCGGACCGACGTTGCCAGGTCGTCGTCAAGTGGCAGGTAGAGGTACTCCGTGCTGCCATACTTCTCGGATGGCTCGTACCTTGGCGGATCGTCGGTGTCCTTCTGCATCGCGTCCCAGGTCGCCGATGCGATCTCGCGCAGCGCGTTCTGGACATCGGCACCTACCCGCACCGTGACGAAACTCTGCTCGTTGCCGTCGTCGCGTCCGAGGCCGAACTCCGTGACCGTGACGTTCCCGAGGTCGAAGTCGAGCTTCATGCTTCAGCCTCCAGATACACCGTGTCGCTCAGGCGAGAGGCGACGATTCGCTCGCCGGAGGCCAGGCTCACGCGGCGGGTGACGAGGGCCTGGCGGGTCTTGCTGGTGAGCGGGTTCCCGTCGGCCGGCGGATAGATCGTGAAGACCCGAAAGCCGAGCGCCGCGAACAGGAGGTTCATGTAGTGCAGGCTCAGGTGCCAGAAGAGGAAAACGATGAACGCGAGGGCCGCGACCGTGGCGCCAAGATCGCGCCAGGTACCGAGGTTCTCGGAGTAGAACGGCAGCAGCATCGCGAACAGGTAGACGAGGATGTGGTCGCGGTGGTCGTCGGCGCTGCCGACGGTGATCTCGCGCTTGTCAGCCTGCTTCTTCGCCGTGCGGAGGCGCAGCCACAGGAAGGCGTTGGGTACCAAGACCATCAGTGCGCAGAACCCGATGAACCAGCGGTCGGGGATCAAGCTGTTCCCGCGGATCGCCCAGAGGATGAAGAGCGGCGAAATGCTGCTGAGAACCATCAGCAGCCGGGCCGCCTTGAGTCCCTCGCCGTGCATGCTGGAAGGTGCCCGAGCCATCAGGTCGCCCTCTCGATGAACTGCTCCGCATCCTCCACGCGCAGCTCGCCGGAGATGAGCTTGGGCAGCAGCGCCTCGCGTAGGGCGGCGAGGGTACGGGAATCGCGCCGAGATTCGAGAGTTCGCGCGAGCAGGCTGTCCGCTGAGCGATCGAACGCCGCGACGATGGACGAAGGGGGCACCACTACGGCGAGGTTGAAAACCGACTCGACTTGGGCGCGCTGATGGCTCTTCGAGGTGCCCGTCACCAGGCCCTCGATCTGCTGCCGAAACAACGGCGAACGCGCGAGGCAATAGACAAAGCTTCGAGTGAACGGAGACCGCGCGCGGAGCACCAGAAACTCCGTCGAGCAAACCGCTCGTTCGGACGGGCGTACGTTGACGAGCCACACCCGCTCGATCTCTGGGTTGAGCTTCGAGAGAAGCACTACCCCGGGCGGTACGCGCGACTTCTGGCTCTTGATGCTCTCGCCGTACTCGACCTTCGGGCTTTGGCCTTCGTCGAAGGCCGGCAGGCTGAAGTGGTGGAAGAGCGCTTCCGGCGACGAGAGCGGGTTCTCCTGGTCGCGAAGCTGCTCGACCACGTCGCTGAATCCGCCAACGCGCCACCCCTTCGGAATTTCCCCCAGCTCCGAGTCCTCGAAGGAATCCGGGAACAGGTCGGCCAGCGGCTGGGGCAGGCCGGGGTCGCGGCCTTCGCCCTTGGCGCGGACGGGGTCGAAGTCCACGAACCACGACTTGAAGAGCGCCCTCGCCATCGCCTCCAGCGTTTCGTTGATCCGCCGGTTCAGCTCGATCTTGTCGTCCAGCGTACCGAGGATGTGGGCGATGGCGCGCTGCTCCACTTTCGGTGGCAGCGGCACCTCGATCGCCGAAAGTTCCGTGAGGCTGAAGTTGGCTTGCACGGATTGAACAACGCGCGCGTGGGCGTGCTTGACGCGTACTTCGTCACGAAGCACGTAGTAGAGGAATCGCGGGTCGATCACGTTGGGGTCGGGACGGACGATTGCGACAGCCTGATTCGTGTTCGCTGGTAATACCTCACGCGGTACACGCGCCACCCTTCCGATTGTCCCGGCGATTGTGAAGAGGACGTCGTCCTCTTCGAGCGCAGATCGCGCGAGCAACGTATTCGTCTCGTCATCAACGAATGCGAACTTCGCCCGGTCGAAACGGCCATCGTCTGTGATCGACTCCACCTTGACGAACGCCACGCCGGTTTTGACGAAGCGCCCTCCAATCGTGGTCGGTGTCGTCCCCTTCGTCACTCTCCTTGAGACTTCGCCAACTGTGGAACCGGTCCACTCACGCGCCATACCCGAGCTCCTTCAGGTTGGCAGCAATGACGGCATCCAGCTTCGCGGCCGCCCTCTGCTGCTCGTGGAGCGTGGCGGTGAGCCGCTGCATCTTCTTCTCGAACAGCTCTCCGTCGGCCTCCTGCGCTTCGGCGCCGACGTAGCGGCCGGGCGTGAGCATGTGGCCGTGCTTGCGCACCTCGTCCAGCGTCGCGCTCTTGCAGAAGCCGGGAACGTCGGCGTACGCACCCGCCCCCTTTTCTCCGCGCCATGCGTGGTAGCTGTTGGCGATGCGGGCGATGTCCTCGTCGCGCAGCTCGCGGTGCGTGCGATCCACCAGCGGCCCGAGCTTGCGCGCGTCGATGAAGAGCACGTGGCCGCGGCGGTCGCGGAACTTCCCGTACTTGCGGTCGCGCGCCAGGAACCACAGGCACGCGGGAATCTGCGTCGAGTAGAAGAGCTGGCCCGGCAGCGCCACCATGCAGTCCACGAGGTCGGCCTCGATCAGGCTCTTGCGGATCTCCCCCTCGCCGGACTGGTTGGACGACATCGATCCGTTGGCGAGCACGAAGCCGGCCACGCCCGCGGGCGCGAGGTGGTGGACGATGTGCTGCACCCAGGCGAAGTTGGCGTTGCCCGCCGGCGGCGCGCCGTACTGCCAGCGCTTGTCGTCGCGCAGGCGCTCGCCGCCCCAGTCGGAGATGTTGAAGGGCGGGTTGGCGAGGATGAAGTCGGCCTTGAGGTCGGGGTGGCGGTCGTTGTGGAACGTGTCGCCCTGCGCGATCTGGCCGGAGTCGATGCCACGGATGGCGAGGTTCATGCGGGCCAGGCGCCAGGTGGTGTAGTTCGACTCCTGGCCGTAGATCGAGATGTCGGCCTTGGCCTTGCCGCCGCTCGTGCCACGGTTGCCGTTGCCCTTGGCGTGCGCGCGGATGAACTCCACCGACTGCACGAACATGCCCGAGGAGCCGCAGCAGGGGTCGTACACCCGGCCGCGGTAGGGCTCGAGCATCTCGACCAGCAGCTTGACCACGCAGCGCGGCGTGTAGAACTCGCCGCCCTTCTTGCCCTCGGCGCTGGCGAACTGCGAGAGGAAGTACTCGTAGACGCGGCCGAGCACGTCCTTGGCGCGGCTCGCCTCGTCGCCGACCTGGATGTTGCTGATGAGGTCGATGAGCTGGCCGAGGCGCTGCTTGTCGAGCGCGGGGCGGGCGTAGTCCTTGGGCAACACGCCCTTGAGCGCCGGGTTGTCGCGCTCGATGCCAGACATGGCGTCGTCGACGAGCTGGCCGATGGTGGGCTGGCGTGCCTGCGCCTTCAGGTGCGACCAGCGCGCCTCGGGCGGCACCCAGAAGATGCTCTGGGAGCGGTACTCGTCCGGGTCCTCGAGCAGCCGGCTGACAGCGTCGCTGCGGTTGCGGGCGGACGGGTCGAGGAAGTACTCATCCTTCGGGTCGCTGACGGCGCGCTCGAGGTACGCGTGCCGCTCCTCGAAGGCGTCGGAGATGTACTTGAGGAACAGGAGCCCGAGGCAGACGTGCTTGTACTCGGCGGCATCCATGCTGCCGCGCAGCGCGTCGGCCATCTGCCAGAGCTGGGCTTCGTAGCCGACGTTGGCGGAGGTGGCGGTTGAGGCGGAGGTCTTCTTGCGCCTAGCCATCGGTTACCTCACGAAGCAGAGCATTGAAGCGCCGTCTTGGAATGCCCCAGACCGAGCCCAGCGCTTTCACTCCGCAGGCTCTGCACGTTCTAGGTCCAGGGCATGCGTTCCATTACCTAGATCAGTGTTCTGCACAACTACGCACGTTCCATACTGGTGACGAGGCGTTAGGGCGGGCGTGGGTGACAAGGTGCCTCGTGCGAGATTGCGAGTAATGGAATACTCAAGCGAAACTGCGCGAAGTTCGGTACCAACGCTCAGCTGCGCAAGCTCAGATCGGTTCGACACTACATACGCGAGTCCCGAATGCCCTCGCAGCCACACCTTTGCTGCTTGATTGCCGCTGCCAAGGTTGTAGTGGACTGTGACGACAGAGTTCTGGGTCATGATTTACTCCACAATCTCTATTCCCCCCCCTCACTCCATCGGCGTGCCGACGCCCTCGTGGATGTCGAGCAGCCCCATCTCGCGCCCGCCTGTTCCGACCGTCGCCCCGGTGGCGCGGTCGAGGCTGGCCACCGTGCCCGCCCAGAACTCGTCCGCCTCGGCGGGCGTCCTGCCGATGCACGTGACGCCCACCTTGCCGTACTGCGAGAGCGCGCCGATGAGGTGGAACAGCGTGCCCGTCTCGGTATGCGGCCGGAACTGCAGGCCGTCCGACACGAGGATGTCCATCAGGTCCTCCGGCAGCAGGCCGCGGTACGCCGGGCTCTTGAGCGCGTCGGTGCTGCGGTAGCAGCGCACCTCGCCGCGTGGCGTCATGAACTCGCCGGTCTTGGTGTCCAGTTCGCCGCCGGTGAGGAACTGCAGCGCCAGGAACGGGTGGGTCGTGCCGCCCATGCGCAGGTTGATCTCGATCGCATGCGGCTTCCATGCCCCCGCGCCGGTGCGCGTGACCACGAAGTCCATCGCGAAGCGGCTCACGACGCCCAGCTTGGCCAGCTCCGCGCCGACCTTCAGCGCCTCCTCGGTGATGATCGCGCGGTACTGCGGGTCGGCCGGGAAGCGGCAGCCGAGATACACCTGCCCGGTGGGGCCGCCGAGGATCTGGTCGTGCGTGGAGACGATCTTCACCTCGCCGCTGGGCGTGATGCGCATCTGGACCGAGGGCGAGCGCACCTCGTCGCCCTCGACGAAGGCCTCGACGATGCCGCCCATGCTGGCCAGCTTGGTCATGAAGCGCTGGTAGGTCTCGTCGGGCGCGGACCAGCCCATCACCTTGAGGCGCGAGGCCAGGGCGTCGCGGCGGCGGCTGCTGGTCGGCAGGGGGTGCGGGAAGGTGTAGACGGCGTTGCCCTCGCCGGAGAAGCCGGCGTCGAGCTTGACCACGGCCTTCTTGGGCGGCGGGTTGCGCGTGGTGAGCTTTTCGAGCGCATCGAGCACGTCGGCCTCGGAGTGCACGTTCTCGGTGCCGGGCGGAAACGGCACGCCGGCCTTGGCGAAGGCTTCGCGCGAACCGCTCTTGGTGCCCCAGCGCAGCAGCGCGGGGTCTGCGGCGTTGAGCGGGATGCCCAACGCGAGCGCGAGGCGCTGCTCGAGCCGCGTGCTGTTGAAGCAGGTGAGGTACGCGCGCGAGGTGTCGCCGATCCAGTGCCGCATGCGCTCGATGACGCGCGGGCGCGCCAGGATGCGCTTGCTGAGCGGCTCGGGGCTGCCGTCGTAGAGGCAGAGCAGGCCGAGGCGCCGGCGCGCATGGCCGGCCGGCACGCCGACGAGCAGGTGCAGGTAGTAGTCGATGATCTCCGGGTGGATCGGCTGGCTCGTCACGTACAGCACGCGCGCCGACGGGTGCCGCAGGCGGATGAGCGAGAACAGCAGGCGCTCCTCGTAGCAGGCGGCGCCCTCGATCTTCTTGAGCTCGTCCTCGTCGAAGGACAGCGACGGCACGACCACCGAGGTGTGGAAGGTGTCGGCGCGTCCGTGGGTGTCGGCCCACAGCCCGGGCAGGCGCTTCTGGAGCTCCGCGAAGCGCTCGAGCTCGCTGGTGCTCGGCGGTGAGGTGAACGCGTCGGCGGCGAGAGCGGCCATGGGGTCCCTGCCCGAAGGAAGGCGGGATCATCGCAGATGGCGGCGAGGGCGGGAACCGGTGGAGCGGCGTTCCGGCCTCGCCGAGCCGGGCGACCCGCGCTGCGTCGGGCGGCTCGCAGTGCGTCCCGCCACCCATGGACCCTGGCCGCTCGCGTTTGCGAGCATGCCCGCCGTCCGCCCCCGCAGAGATGGAGAACGATGCGTCGCCTCGCGAAGACCCTGCCCTGGCTGCTGTTCCTCGTGGCCTGCTCGTCGCTGCACGACGACATCCAGGTGTCCACGGCCCACGATCCGCTGGCCGACCTGGCGGCGGTGAAGACCTATCAGTGGGCCGCCTCGGCCACGCTCCTGGTCGACACGACCGGCACCTGGAGCCAGCAGGGCTTCGACCTGGACGCCGAGCTGCGGCACGTCATCAACAGCGAGCTGCGCCTCGCGGGCCTGAACGAGGTGAACAGCGGCGCCGACGTCTCCCTCTCCATGCTGCTGCTGGGCGACCGGGAGCAGGTGGACCTCGTGCGCAAGAAGAAGGAGGGCACACCCTGGGACCCGACGATCGTGACCGAGGGCGGCCTGCTGGTCGAGCTGGTGGACAACGACACCGGCAGGGTGGTGTGGCGCGGCGGCGCGCGCTCCACGGCCGAGCGCGTCCACTCCGAGGCCGAGGTGAAGGCGCGCATCTCCCACGCGGTGCACGAGCTGTTCGAGGACTTCCGCGGCTGACCGACGGCGGCCTGCCGCGCGGGCTGCGGATTCCGCCCCCGCGATCTTGGGTCCTCGGGTCCGGCTCCGGCGGGATGGCGTGACGGCCGCCCGCTGCCATGATGGAGGGTGAGATGCTGCCCTCCGCGGCCCCAGCTGTGCGACCGTGGCACGCGCTGCCCCCGTCGGTGGTGCTCGCCGAGCTGCGCGCCGACGCCGGCACGGGTCTCGGCGCCGCGGAGGTTGCGCGCCGGCTCGCCGAGCACGGCGCCAACACGCTCGCCGCCAGCTCCCGGCGCACGCTGGCGCACATCGTCGCGGCGCAGTTCCGCGACTTCATGATCGTCGTGCTGCTCGTGGCGGCCGCCGTCGCGGCCCTGCTCGGCGATCCGCAGGACAGCGCGGTGGTGCTGGCCATCGTGCTGCTCAACGCGACCATCGGCACGGTGCAGGAATACCGCGCCGAGCGGGCGCTCGACGCGCTGCGCGAGCTGGCGGCGCCGGCGGCGCGCGTGCTGCGCGACGGCGCCTGGCAGGAGCTGCCCGCGGAGGGGCTGGTGCCGGGCGACGTCGTCTCGCTCGAGGCCGGGCAGATCGTGCCGGCCGACCTGCGGCTGCTCGAGTGCGGCGACCTGCGCACCGACGAATCGCTGCTCACGGGCGAGTCGCGGACCGTGAGGAAGGACGCGACGGCGGCGCTCGCGCCGGACGAGGCCCTGGCCGAGCGGCGCACCATGGCCTTCCGCGGCAGCGCCGTGGCGAGCGGCCGCGGGCAGGGCCTGGTCGTCGGCACGGGCATGGCCACCGAACTCGGCCGCATCGCCGGGCTGCTGGATGCGGCAGCCGCGGTCTCGACGCCGCTGCAGCGCCGCCTGCACCGCTTCGGCCGGCAGCTCGCGTACGCCGTGCTGGCGGCCTGCGCGTTGGTCTTCGGGCTCGGCCTCGCGCGCGGCGAACCCGCGCTGCCCATGTTCCTCACCGCGGTCTCGCTGGCGGTGGCGGCCATCCCCGAGGCGCTGCCTGCGGTGGTGACCGTCTCGCTGGCCCTCGGGGCGCGGCGCATGAGCCGCCAGCGCACGCTCGTGCGCCGCCTGCCGGCGGTCGAGACGCTCGGCTCGGTGAGCACGATCTGCGCCGACAAGACGGGCACGCTCACCGAGAACCGCATGCGCGTGGGCGCGTTCGTGCTCGCGAGCGGCGAGGAGGCCGTCGCGCTGCCGGCAGCGTCACCGGCAGCGTCACCGGGCGCGTCGCCGGGCGCGTCGCCGGGCGGCAGCCCCGCGCGCGTCGAGCCCTGGGAGATGCTCGCGCGCATCTGCGTGCTCACCAACGACGCCGAGAGCGGGGCCGCGGGCGCGGCGCCGCAGGGTGAGCCGACCGAGGTGGCGCTGCTGCGCGCCGCCGAGGGTGCCGGCCATTCGCAGCAGGCGCTCGTGCGCCGCCATCCCCGCCTCGCCGAGCTGGCGTTCGATGCCGGCCGCCGCCGCATGAGCACGCTGCACGCCGAGGGCGCGGGCCAGCGCCTGCTCATGAAGGGTGCGCCGGAGGCCGTCGTGCCGCTCTGCACCGGGCGCTACGGCGACGCCGCTGATGCGCCGCCCCTCGACGCGGCGGCCGCGCTCGCGCTCGCCGCGCGGCTGGCCGGGCAGGGCCATCGCGTGCTGGCCTTCGCCACGCGCCTGCTGCCGTCGCCCGGCGCGGCGCCCCTGGACGCGGACGCGCTCGAACGCGAGCTCGCGCTCGTCGGCTTCGCGGGGCTCATCGATCCCCTGCGGGCCGGTGCGGCCGAGGCCGTGGCGGAGTGCCGCTCGGCAGGCATCCGCGTGATCATGATCACGGGCGACCACCCGGCGACGGCACTGGCCATGGCGCGCTGCCTCGGCCTGGCGCAGCACGGGCACGAGCTTCTCACGGGCCAGGACCTCGCGCGGCTCACGCGCGAATCGGTGGCAGACGCGCCGGGCGGGGAGGCCGGCGGGCCGTCGGGCGGGCCACCGGGCGAGACGCTGAGCGAGGCCGTGGCCCGCGCCCACGTGTACGCGCGTGTCACGCCCGAGCAGAAGCTGCAACTCGTCCAGTGCCTGCAGGAACGCGGCGAGTTCGTCGCCATGACCGGCGACGGCGTGAACGATGCACCGGCCCTCAAGCGCGCCGAGATCGGCGTCGCGATGGGGCGCGACGGCACCGAGGTCGCGCGCGAGGCCGCCGACATGGTGCTGCTCGACGACGACTTCTCGACGCTCGTCGGCGCCGTGCGCGAGGGCCGGCGCATCTACGACAACCTGCGCAAGTTCGTGCGCTACGCGCTCACCGGCAACTCGGCCGAGATCTGGACGCTGCTCGTGGCGCCGCTCGTCGGCCTGCCGCTGCCGCTGCTGCCGATCCACATCCTGTGGGTGAACCTGCTCACGGACGGCCTGCCGGGCCTGGCCCTGGCGGCCGAACCGGGCGAGCGCGGGCTCATGGCGCGCCCGCCCCGCCCGCCGTCCGAGGGCTTCTTCGCGCGCGGCCTGTGGCAGCACGTGCTGTGGGTCGGGCTGCTGCTCGCGGCGCTCACGCTCGGCGCGCAGGCTCTGGCGATCGTGGCCGCACCGGACCATTGGCAGAGCATGGTCTTCACCGTGCTCACCCTCGGCCAGCTCGTGCACGTGCTCGTGATCCGCTCCGAGCGGCGCTCGCTGTTCGCGCAGGGGCTCGGGAGCAACCGGCCGCTGCTGTGTGCGGTGCTGCTGTCGGTGGGCCTGCAGCTGGCGGCGCTCTACTGGCCGCCGCTCCGGCGGCTGCTGCACACGACGCCGCTCGGCGCCGGCGAGCTCGGTGCGTGCATCGGGCTGGCCGCCGTGGTAGGTCTGGCCGTCGAGCTGGAGAAGCGCGCCTCCAGGCGGCGGGACAGGCAGGGAGTGCACCCATGAAGCTGACCCTCCTCGGGGCCGCGGGCACCGTCACCGGTTCGAAGACGCTCGTCGAGTCGGGCGGCACGCGCCTGCTCGTCGACTGCGGGCTGTTCCAGGGCGTCAAGGCGCTGCGGCTGCGCAACTGGCAGTCGCCGCCCTTCGACCCCGCGACGCTCGACGCGGTGGTGCTGACGCATGCGCACATCGACCACAGCGGCTACCTGCCGGCGCTGGTGCGCGACGGCTTCGCCGGGCCGATCTGGTGCACGCCGCCGACGCGCGCCCTGTGCGGGATCCTGCTGCCGGACAGCGCACACATCCAGGAGGAGGACGCGCGCTACGCCAACGCCCGGCACTTCTCGCGGCACGCCCCCGCCCTGCCTCTGTACACCGCGGACGACGCGCGCGCCGTCCTGCCGCGCCTGCAGGAGCTGCCGTTCGGACGGGCGCAGCGCGTCGGCGGCCTGCAGTTCACGCTGCGGCCGGCCGGGCACATCCTCGGCGCCGCGGGCGTGCTGCTCGAAGGCGACAGCCGGCGCGTCTTCTTCTCGGGCGACGTGGGCCCGCCGAACGACCTGCTCATGCGGCCGCCCGTGCCGCCGCCCGCCTGCGACCTGCTGGTGCTCGAATCGACCTACGGCGACCGGCGTCACGGCACGGCCGACCCGGTCGAGGTGGTGGCCGCGATCCTGCGCCGCACCATCGGGCGCGGCGGCATCCTGCTCATCCCGTCCTTCGCGGTGGGGCGCGCGCAGACGCTGCTCTACGTCCTGCACGAGATCTTCCGCCGCGAGCTGGTGCAGCGCGTGCCGGTCTTCGTGAACAGCCCCATGGCGGACGACGTGACGGCGCTCTACGAACGCTGGCCCGAGTACCACCGCCTCTCGCGCGAGGGCTGCGCCGCCGTGTGCGACGTGGCGCAGTACGTGCGCAGCGTGGACGAGAGCAAGGAACTGAACCAGCGCTGGTTCCCGATGGTCATCATCTCGGCCAGCGGCATGGCCACCGGCGGCCGCGTGCTGCACCACCTCAAGGCTCTGCTGCCCGACCGCCGCAACACGATCCTGTTCCCGGGCTTCCAGGCGCCGGGCACGCGCGGCGGCGCGCTCGTCGCCGGCGCCGAGGAGGTCAAGATCCACGGCGGGTGGGTGCCCGTGCGCGCCGAGGTCGTGTCCTTCGACCAGCTCTCGGCCCATGCCGACGGCCAGCAGCTCCTCGACTGGGTCGCGACGGCCGAGGCACCGCCGCGGCGCGTGCTGCTCACGCACGGCGAACCGGCGGCTGCCGATGCGCTGCGCGTGCGCCTCGCGGAGCGGCTGGGCCTGGACGTGGGCGTGGCCGAGCAGGGACAGGTGCTCGAGGTCTGACCAGCCTCAGGGGAACTGCGTCGTCCCGAACTGGTTGCCTTCGAAGGTGTTGCTGTCCTCGGCGGCCTCCGACATCAGGTCGAAGCCGTCGCTCTTGGAGGCCTTGTTCTTCACGAAGGTGTTGCCGGCGACCGTCGCGCCGATGAAGACGCCGTGGCCGTCCGACTGGCGGATGTCGTTCTTCTCCAGCAGGTTGCCGGTCACGGCGAACGGCTTGCCGTCGGCCGGATCGAGCTCGATGCCGTTGTCGTTGCTGCGCTTGATCCTGTTCTTCAGGATCTGGTTGTCGTCGCCTTCCACGTCGATGGCGTCGTCGTCGACCCGGTCGATCTTGTTCTTCTCGATGCGGCAGTCGGACGCCTCGACCGTGATGCCCTCGTTGCGCGTGCTCTTCACCTTGTTCTTCTCGACGACGTGTCCGCTGCCGCGCAGCAGCATGGCCGACTCGGGGTTGTCGATCGTGTTCTTCGAGATCGTCACGGACGTCGTGTCCTCGTCGAGGAAGACGGCGACATCGACGATGTCGTCGAAGTGGTTCTTCTCGATGAAGTGACCGTTGCCCGCGATGTCGATGCCGCTCTCGTTCCGCACGAAATCGTTCTTGCGGATGATCGCGCCGTTGCTCGCGCCCGAGGAGTCCTCCGGTGAGAGGTCGATGCCGTCGCCGGTGTCCTGGACCGTGCACTTCTCGATGAGCAGGCCCGAGGTGCCCCAGGCGCGGATGCCGTCCGAGCCGACGTCTTCGATCGTGCAGCGACGCAGCGTGATGTCGCTGCAGTCCGCGATGAGCACCCCGCGCTCGCCCGAATCCCGGACGATGAGGCCGTCGAGTTCGATGCCGCCGGCCTCGGAGAGGGTGACGATCGCGCCGGGCGCGCCGGCGCCGTCCAGCACGGGCTTGCCCTTGCCCTCGATCGTGATGTCCGACTTGCCCTCCAGCACGAAACCGGCGTAGGTGCCCTTCGCCACGCGGATGCGGTCGCCGGACAGGGCGGCGTCCACGGCTTCCTGCAGCGTGGCGAAGTCGGCCGGCACGTCGAGCGTGTCCGCGGCCGCCAGGGTGGGACAGGCCAGGATCGAGAGCAGCAGGAGACGGGAGCGCATGCGATGACCCTCCGTGGGGATGCTGGATTCGTGTTCGGGCCCAGGGTACCCGCCGCCCGGCGCAGCGTGTTCAGTCCAGGAACGGCTCGTTGTCGTGCAGGCAGTCGCAGAGGTGCGCCCACACCGCGTGCAGCCGGGCGCGGCTCGGGGCCTCGCCGAGCGCCTGGCGCAGGCGACGCGCCAGGCTGCCGTGGCGCAGGATGACGTCGAGCGTCGGGCGCCAGGTGCGCGCGCCCTCGCTGCTCGCCGGCCAGACGCGGTCGAGCAGCTCGGTCCAGAGTTCGCCGGCCGTGCACTCGCCGCGCACGCCGAAGAGCGCGCGGTAGTCGGCGTCCACGAGGCGCGTGGCGTCCGAGCCGACCACGACGCGCTCGTAGGTCTCCGCGAGACGCTCGGCGCTCCAGCGCTGCTGCTCGGCGAGGGTCGCGAAGCCGGCGCGGCGGCCGGCAGCCCCGGTGCCGCCCACGTCTCCGTCGTGGCCGACGAGGGCCGCGAGCACGCTGCTGATGGCGGCTGCGATGGCCAGGTCGGCGCGCGGGTGCTCCTGCGTGTCGAGCACGCGGATCTCGATCGCGTGCCGGTCGAAGCGCGCGATGGCGCCGCGCGCGTTGACGAACTCGAAGCGCAGCACGCCCTCGGGGTCGAGTTCGGCCATGTCGCGGTAGATGCGGCCGAGCAGCTTCTCCTCGTACGCCCTGCGCGTGAACACCGCCTCGGGCACGACCTTGCCGGCCACCGACGGCACGCGGCGCGCGTTGGTCTTGTAGGTCTGCAGGCGCGTGTCGTCGCCGGGCTGCAGGCGGCCGTCCATCACCGGCGTGCTGGCCGAGAGCGCCGGCAGGATCGGCAGCAGCACGCGGATGGCGGCGTGCAGCGCGCCGAACTCGGCGTCGTCCGCGAAGGGCAGGTTGATGTGCATGCTCTGCAGGTTCGACCAGCCGTGCCCACGGCAGTCGAAGATGCGATCGAAGGCGGCGTAGACCTCGCTGTACTCGTGCGTCCAGAGCACGGTCTCGGTCGCGGGGTCGAACCAGGGATGGCAGCCCCCGGGCATGAGGCGCGCGCCGTGCGGCCTGAGCAGCTCGTCGATCTGCCGCACCTGCTCGGCGAACAGTTCCGGCAGGCCGAGCAGGCTGGGCGCCGGGCCGTTGGTCTTGAGTTCGATCACGTGCGAGACGAGTTCGTTCGACCAGGCGATCGCGCCGCGTTCGAGGTCGGAGACGATGGCGCCGGTGCCGTCGCGCAGCAGGCGGTCGGCGAAGGGGCGCACCGCGAGGCTCTCGCGGTCCACGATCATGTACTCGAGCTCGATGCCCGTCGCGCTGAAGAGCCGCAGGTGTGCCATGGGATGGGTTCCGTCAGCGCAGGCGCTGCCGCTGCGCCAGGATGCGCTGCATGAAGACGTCCATGATGCGGTGGTAGAGCTCGTCGCCGAGGATCGAGTCCTCGTAGCCCGCGTCGACGTTCGGGTTGTCGTTCACCTCCATGACGTAGCAGCGCTTGCCCGACTGCTTCAGGTCGACGCCGTAGAAGCCGTCGCCCACGGCGTTGCAGGCCTTCAGCGCCGTGGCCAGGACTTCCTTGGGCGCGGCTTCCACCGGCAGCGACTCGACCTTGCCCCAGCTCGTGCGCTTGCCGCCCTCGTGCCGCAGGATCTGCCAGTGCTTGGGCGCCATGAAGTAGCGGCACACGAACAGCGGCTTGCCGTCGATCACGCCCACGCGCCAGTCGAAGCTCGTCGGCAGGAACTCCTGCGCCACGACGAGTTCGCTGTCGACCAGCATGCGCTCCAGCACCTGTTGCAGCTCGGCCTCGTCCGAGGCCTTCTCGACGCCCACCGAGAAGGCGCTGTCGGGCACCTTGAGCACGCACGGGAAGCCGAGCAGGTGGCCCACCTGGCCGCGGTTCTGCTCGTCGACGATGAGCGTGAGCGGCATGTTCACGTGCACGCGCTCCAGCAGCTCCTTCAGGAACACCTTGTTCGTGCAGCGCAGGATCGACCGGGGGTCGTCCATGACGACCATGCCTTCGGTCTCGGCCCGGCGCGCGAAGCGGTAGGTGTAGTGGTTCACGCGCGTCGTGGCGCGGATGAAGAGGGCGTCGAAGGTGCCCACGCGCGCGGCGTCGCCGCGGTCGATGAACTCGGTCGCCATGCCGAGCCGGTGCGCGGCGCGCTCGAACTTCTCCAGCGCGCGCTCGTTGGACGGCGGCTCCTCCTCGTCCTCGTCGACGAGGATCGCCAGCTGCGCGAGCGGCGGCTTGCGCGTGCGCGACGACCAGTGCCGGCCCGCGAAGTAGGCCTTGGCCGCCTCGAGCGCGAAGGGCCGGTGCGCCTCGGGGATGTCGCTCACGGCGATCGGGCTGATGTTCTCGAGCTGCCAGCCGGCGCGCGAACGCGTGAAGCGCGCCCGCAGCAGGGGCGCGCGGAACAGGTTGTAGAGCGCCGCCGCCAGGCGTTTGTGCCGGCGCGCCGTGTTGCGCCCGAAGTAGATCGACAGGACGAAGGTCTTGGTGCGCAGGCGCCCGAGGCTCTCGTGGATGAGCTCCTCGAGGTCGCCCGCCACCTGCTTGAAGAGCGAGCGCTCGGCCATGTCCTGCAGCGTCGTCGCGCTGGGCTGCGGGCGGTGCCCGCGCGCCTCGGCCAGCAGCGACACGTAGTAGCCGAGCGTCTGGTAGCTGTACGAGCGGCAGAGGTTGACCACCACGCTGCCGCGCGAGGTCGCGAACTCGGGGTCGGTGAGGTAGGCGCGCGCGGCGACGACGCGCACGGCCGGCACGTCCATCGGCCAGCGCTCAGGTCTCTCGACGACGATGAGGATGCCCATCGGCACTCCGTGCGGGTTCGATGACCAGCAGGCTCGCATCGTAGGTGGCGATGCCGAGCAGGATGGCGCACACCAGCCGGTCGATGTCGACCGTGTAGTAGTGCGAGCCGGTGAAGGGGTTCTGGAGCAGCGGGTCGGCGACGTCCACCGTGCGCTCCTTCTTGTCGTAGCCGTGCAGCACCACGAAGTGCCCCGAGGGCTCGCCGCGGATGTCGTCGTAGATCGACGGGTTGATGCCGATCTCGCGCGCGCTGCGGTACAGGAAGGTGGCCGACAGCCCGGTGAGCACCGGCACCTGCCGGCGCAGGTCGCGGCGCAGCAGGCCGGGCGTCAGGTCCTCGAACTGCAGCTCACCGCCCAGCTCGAGGAACTCGCGGTACCTGCGGCAGGCGAAGCGCAGCTTGCGCGAGCGCTTCACCTTGATCTGCTGCGCCAGCCGCTCCGAGATGTCGGGCCCGCCCGGCGTGAACCACGTGGGGTCGAAGACGATGAGGTTGAAGGTGCAGATGCGCGCCCGGTAGCCGCGCCTCAGGGCGTGCAGCGCGAGCATCACCTCCAGGGTGCCGCCGGTCTCGAGGCGCCCGACGCCCTCGATCACCTCCTGCAGGGGCAGCTCGTCGCCGTAGAAGCGGTAGATGGCGTGCAGGCTGGTCGGCCCGCACGTCGTGTCGTCCGGCTGCGGCAGGATGTCGAGGGAGATGTGCTTGGGCATGACGACCGGGGGGACGCCTGCCAGGCGCCGACCGACGAGTGCCGGCGATCATCCCAGGAGTCCCTGGCTGCGTCCAAGGCGGGCGGCGCGCTGCAGGCCCTGGCGCGACGGCCGACGCGCGTGCAAGCATCTGCGGTATGCACCAGTTCCCGCGATCCAGGAATGTCGTCCAGCTCCTCACCCTCACCGTGCTCGCCCTGTGTTGCGGCACCTCGAGCGCGCGCTCCCAGAACGCCGCACCCGACCCGCCGCCGCCGGGCGACCCGGCCGGTGTCGTCGCCGCGACGCAGCAGGCGCCCGCGGCGCCGGGTCCGGGCGATGCCGCCGCCGGCGACGGGGCCGCAGCCGCCGACGCGCAGGCAGCTGCCGACACGCAGGCAGCTGCCGGCGATCCGCCGGAGGACGAGTCGCGCCGCATCATGTCGCTGAGCGAACTCGCGCCGCCGCGCGGCCTGCGCGTCAACGCGTCGGGCGCCTTCCCGGGCTACACGCTCTTCGGGCCGCTCAACAGCACCGTCATCTACCTGGTGGACATGGCCGGCGAGGTCGTGCACCGCTGGGAGACCGACGCCGCGCCCGGCGCCTGGTGCTACCTGCTCGACGACGGCAGCCTGCTGCGCTGCGGGCGCATCGACGAGGACCCGCAGTTCAAGGGTGGCGGCATCGGCGGCCGCATCCAGCGCCTCGCGCCCGATGGCCGCGTGCTCTGGCAGTGGGAGCTCGCCGACCACGAGCACCAGCAGCACCACGACGTGCGTCCCATGCCGAACGGCCACCTGCTCGTCATCGCCTGGGAGCGCAAGGACGCCAAGCTGGCCGTGCAGCACGGGCTCGACCCGCGGCAGGTGCACCGCGAGCGCGGCTTCTGGCCGGACGTCGTCTACGAGGTGGAGCCGCTGCCCGGCGGTGGCGCGGCCGTCGTGTGGGAGTGGCACGCCTGGGACCATCTCGTGCAGGACATGGACAGCAAGCTGCCCGACTACGGCCTCATCGCCGAGCACCCGGGGCGCATCGACATCAACGGCGAGCACCGCGACCAGCCGCCGCTGAGCGCCGCGCAGATCGCCGAGCGGCAGGCCGTGGACGCCCAGCTCGCGGCGCTCGGCTACATCGGCGGGGCGGACGACGGCGGTCCGCCCACCGACCAGGACCGCCTGCCGGGCGACTGGCTGCACACCAACGCCGTGGACTACCACCCGGTGTACGACCTGCTCGTGCTCAGCTCGCCGCACTTCGACGAGCTGTGGGTCATCGACCACTCGACGACCACCGAGGAGGCGGCCGGCTCGACCGGGGGCCGCTACGGCAAGGGCGGCGACATCCTCTGGCGCTGGGGCAACCCGCGTCGCTACGGGGCGGGCCGCGACGAGGACCGGCAGCTCTTCGGCCAGCACGACCCGACCTGGCTGCGTGACGGGCCGCCCGACGTGCTGCGCCTGCTGGTCTTCAACAACGGGCGCGACCGCGCCGACGGCAACTGGTCGTCGGTGGACGAGCTGATGCTGCCCTTCGATCCCGTGGCCGGCTTCCAGCACGCGGCGGGCAGCGCCTTCGGGCCGGCCGAGCCGAGCTGGAGCTACTCCGCCGGCGACGCCTTCTACTCGGCCTTCATCTCCGGCGCGCAGCGTTTGCCGAACGGCAACACGCTCGTCTGCTCGGGAGCACCCGGGCGCATCTTCGAGGTGACGGCGGGCGGCGAGGTCGTGTGGGACTACCGCAATCCGCACGGCGGCGAGATCCAGCCGCCCGAGCACGCCGGCAAGGCGCCGCCCCTGGCGCTCTTCCGCGCGGCGCGCTACGCGCAGGACCACCCGGGCATCGTGGCGCTTCTCGGCGCGCACTGAGCGCCGGCGGGGCGGCTCCGCTCAGGCGCCGAAGCAGCGGCCGAGGCGCGTGAGCAGCCGCCACAGCAGGCGCAGCGGTGCGCGCCAGCGCGCGCGGTGCGGCGGGGCCTGCGGGGCCCGCTTGCTCTCGCGCACCAGGCGCGTGAGGGCATCGATCTCGTCCACGTGCAGGCCGAGGTCGTGGTGGGACAGCTGCGACGGCTCGTCGTCGCGTGGCTTGCGGGGAGGTTCCATGGGATGCGCTCCGGCGGTCCCCCGACCCCACCCCGCCCGGCTGCCGACAGCCGCTGAGCGTTCTTGCCTCCCATCGGACGCTGTCGCACCGGATCGGGCCTAAAGTGCTGGCCACGGGCTGCTTGGAGGACTCAAGCCGGGCGCTGCGGGCCGGCTACGCGCCGGGCGGGCTACGCGTCGGGCGGCGCGCCCGCAGAGCCGGGCGCTTCAGCGCACCTCGTCGACGGCGATCGTGAACGGCACCTTGACGTTGCCCCAGTGCAGCCAGGCCACCGTGGACCAGGCGTCGGGCGCGTCGAAGCCGTAGGTCAGCCACTCGGCGTGCGGCGCCTCGACGGCCGTCGTCTGCACGCGCAGGGTGTCCGCCGCGGCGTCGTACTCGCCGCTGCCCCACTGCTCCTCGTCGTCCTGGAAGATGAGCGTCCAGTGCTCGTCGCCGGGGATCATGAAGAGCGCGTACCGGCCGGCCGCGAGCGCACTGCCCTGCACCATGACGTCACTGGTGAACTCGATCGTCGTGGCCTCGTTGGCGCCCGCGCGCCACGGCCCGGGGTCGCCGTCGCGCGGCACGAGCTTCTGGCCGCGTGCGTTCGACTCCGTCCACACGTCGCGGCCCTTGGCGCCCGGGCGGTGGTAGGCGATCTGCACCCAGTCGTCCACGCCCACGGTCTGTGCGACGAGCGCGCCCTGGCTGGCGTCGGGGCGCTGCTTGACGCGCGACCAGGGCGAGACGATGCCGTCGGCGAGCAGGGGGGCGGCGGCGGTGCTGACGAGCAGGGCGAGCGTGGCGAACGGCTTCACGGCGTGGGGCTCCGGGATGGCGAGGCGGCGATGTTAACCGCAGGGCCGGTCGGCGTGCTCGTCGCGTACGATGGGCGCGCATGAGCGCCGCCGACGACGTCACCGGAGCAGAGCGCGCGTCGGGCGGCGCGCGGCGGCAGGTCATCATCCCGGAGCGCATCGACGACGCCGACCTGCCCGGGGGCGGCCGCCCGCCGCCCGGCGGCGATCCCTTCGGGCGCGGCGCGCCGCCGGGAGCCGAGCCCTTCTCCGGCGGCTTCTTCGACGGGGCCAGGGTGGAAGAGGCCGCCTTCCACGAGGCGCTGCGGCGCGCCACGCCGCTCGCGCGCGTCTGCAGCGCGCTGGTGCGCCTCAACGTGTTCGTCTTCGTCGTGCTCGTGCTGAGCGGCGTGCCGCTCTTCGCGCCCCGCGCCGCCGACCTGTTGCCGTGGGGGGCCAACCTGGGCCCGCTCACCACCGGTGGCCAGTGGTGGCGCCTGCTCACGTCGATGTTCCTGCACTTCGGCCTGCTGCACCTGGTGTTCAACATGTGGATCCTGCGCCAGGTCGGGCCGCTCGTCGAGCGCCTCGTCGGGCCGACGGGCTTCCTGATCCTGTACCTGTTCGCGGGCATCGCCGGCGGCGTGGCGAGCACGCTGGTGCACCCGAACGCCGTGGGAGCCGGCGCCTCGGGCGCCATCTTCGGCATCGTCGGCGCGCTGCTGGCGATCGTCGCCGGCGGGCGCGGCGTCCTGCCGCAGCGGATGGGCCTGGCGCTGCGGCGCTCGATCGGCAGGTTCGTCGTCTACAACCTGCTCTTCGGGCTGCTCGTGCCGGAGATCGACCTGTCGGCGCACCTCGTCGGCCTGGTGGCCGGCTTCCTCGGCGCGCTGCTGCTGCGCCACGAGGACATGCTGAGGCGCACCGAGCTGCGGCAGCGCCGCGACCTGCTGCTCGGCGTCGTCTCGGTGCTGTGCGTCGCGCTGCTCATCGCGCTCCTGCGCTGAGCGAGGCGGGAGTGCCCGGCCCGGCGTGTGCGCACGGGGCACTGGCGTGCACCGCCGGCCACGCGTCCCCGGCCGACGCAGGGTGTGTGGACGGGGCGTCCGGTCTCAGCCGGCGTGCGCGCCGTCGCCGCCGTTCCAGCGACGCACGTAGGCCTTGACGCGCAGCTTGCGCGCGGTGTTCTCGGACGTCATGTAGCGCACCGTGCCGAAGATGGGCCGCTCGGGGCCCCACGGCCGGTCGTAGCGACCGAAGCACCAGGCGATGCCGGACGACGAGTTGGGGTCGCGCCCGTCGAGCGCGTACTTGTCGTTCAGCACGAACAGGATGGCGAAGGCCTCCTGCGGGCTGGCCGCCCAGTGCAGCACCTTCTTGCCCCACAGCATGCGCAGGTGGTTGTGGATGCGGCCCTCGCGCCGGAGCTGGTTCTGGGCGGCGTTCCAGAGCGGGTCGTGCGTGGCGGCGGCCTCGAACTGCGCCAGCGTGTAGGTCTGCGGGCGCGGGTCGCCGGCGTGCTTCTGCAGCGTGGCCCGCGCCCAGTCGGGCAGCGTCTCGTACTCGGCGTGGCGCGGCTCGCGTGCGCACAGGTTGAAGCCCAGCTCGCGCCAGGTGACGAGCTGGTCCAGGTAGGCCTCGGCCTCCGGGCTCATCCGCCACCAGCCCTCGCGCGCGCCGCGGCCGCCGGGCACCAGCACCGACGGCGACCAGTGCTCGCGGCGCGCGAGCGCGTCGAAGACCTCGTGCGCCGCGATGTGCCCGAAGTGCAGCCAGGGCGACAGCCCCGAGGCCGCCTCGATCTCCGGCTGGTGGCGTTCGCTGGCGTAGAACTGCAGGCGCCGGGCGAGGAAGCTCGCCAGCACGGCGCCCGCGGCGACGGGCCCGCCGTGCGCGGGCGCGGGCGGCACCGCGTGGTCGATCGGCAGCACGGCGAGGGCGCCGGCCTCGGCCGCGAGCAGCGCCTCGCTCGCCGCAGGCCAGCGCGTGCGCAGCGCCGGCGGCAGCTCGGCCAGCGCCGGCAGCGCGTGCGCGTCCTCCAGCGGCTCGCTGCCGGGCGCGTGCGGCAGGTGCTCGGGGAGCACGCGCTGCAAGAAGCGCCGGAAGGCATAGGCCGTGGGGTAGCTGCGGTCGGCCGCGCGCAGCGGCAGCAGGCCGTTGCTGTCGGCCGCTTCGAGCCGCCCCGGCAGCTTCGCCACCGCCGCGGCCAGCAGGTGCGGCAGGAAGAAGGCCGGCGACTCGTCGGTGACGACGAGGCAGGCCTGCTCGGCCAGCGCGGCGAGCAGCCCGCGGCCGGCGCCCGGCTCGGGCTCCACATAAGGGTGGTAGGCGACGCCATGCGCGGCGCAGGCGGCGCGGTTGTCGGCCATGCCCTGCAGCACGAAGCGGTGCAGCCGGTCGGAGGCCCAGCGGTAGCCGCAGCGCAGCGGCTCGAGCACCAGCAGCGGGCGCTCGAGCGCACGCGCGCACTCGACCGCGCGCTGCAGCCCGAAGTTCCAGCGCGTACGCCGCGCCGCCACCATCCAGTAGAGGACGAAGGCGCCGTCGGGGCGCGCCGTGCCGCGGCCGCGCAGGCGCTGGGGCGGGAGCCTGGTCTGCATCGCGGCGAGCATAGCGGACGGTGCTCGATCGCGGACCCGAGGACCGCACTCGACCGCGGAGCCCGACCGCCGTGCTCGACCGCGGCGCTCGACATCGGTTCTCTGCCGCAGCGCCCGATGTGGCAGCATGGCCGCACGATGCCGCGCCCGACGACCCGCCGCGCCCGCCCGCTGCTCCGGCTGCTCGGCTACACGCGCCCGCACCGCCGCCAGATGCGCCTGGCGGCCTGCTGCTCGGTGGCCAACAAGGTGCTCGACCTCGCGCCGCCGCTGCTCATCGGCGCCGCCGTGGACATCGTCGTCCAGCAGGAGGACTCGTGGTTCGCCGCGCTCGGCGTGTCCGACGTGCACGCCCAGCTCTGGCTGCTCGGCGGGCTCACGATCCTCATCTGGGTGCTCGAGTCGGTCTTCGAGTACCTGCTCAAGATCCAGTGGCGCAACCTGGCCCAGACGGTGCAGCACGAGCTGCGCCTCGACGCCTACCGCCACGTGCAGCAGCTCGAGCTGGCCTGGTTCGAGGACCGCAGCACGGGCGGCCTGCTGGCCGTGCTCAACGACGACGTGAACCAGCTCGAACGCTTCCTCGACGGCGGGGCCAACGAGCTGCTGCAGGTGGGCACCACGGTGGTCGTCATTGGCGGGTTGTTCTTCGCCCTCGCTCCGAGCGTGGCCTGGATGGGCGTGCTGCCGATGCCGTTCATCCTGTGGGGTTCCGTGTACTGGCAGCGGCTGCTCGCGCCGCGCTACGCCGCCGTGCGCCGCGAGTCGGGGCAGCTCAGCCACCAGCTCGCCAACAACCTTTCCGGCATCGCGACGATCAAGAGCTTCACGGCCGAGGAGCACGAGGCCGCACGCCTCGCACGCACGAGCGAGGGCTACCGCGCCGCCAACCGCCGCGCCATCGCGCTCAGCTCGGCCTTCTCGCCGCTCATCCGCATGATCATCGTGGCCGGCTTCACGGCCATGCTCGTCTTCGGCGGCCAGCTCGCGCTGCAGGGCCGGCTCGACGTCGGCGCCTACAGCGTCATGGTGTTCCTGGTGCAGCGGCTGCTCTGGCCGCTGACGCGCCTGGGCGAGACCTTCGACCTGTACCAGCGCGCGATGGCGAGCACCGAGCGCGTGCTCGACCTGCTCGACACCGAGCCCGGCGTGCGCGGGGGCAGCCGCCGCCTGGCGCGCAAGGACGTGCGCGGCGAGCTGCGCTTCGAACGCGTGGGTTTCGCCTATGCGGCCGCGCCCGCGGCCGAGGGCGCGACGCCTGCCGAGGCGCAACCGGCACGACCCGGCGCTGACGCCGGCCTCGACCCTGACGCCGGCCTCGACGCGGACACCGACGCGGACGTGGACGACGTCGAGCCGCGGCGCCTGCCGACCACGCTCACGGATCTCGACCTGCACCTGCCGGCCGGACGCACGACGGCCGTGGTCGGCGCCACCGGCGCCGGCAAGACGACCGTGATCAAGCTGCTGCTGCGCTTCTACGACGTGACCGCCGGCCGCATCACGCTCGACGGCGTCGACCTGCGCGAATTCCACCTGGGCGACCTGCGCGACGCCATCGGCCTGGTGAGCCAGGACGTCTTCCTGTTCCACGGCAGCGTGCGCGAGAACATCGCCTACGGCCGGCGCGGCGCGAGCCCCGAGCAGGTGGTGGCCGCCGCGCGCGTCGCCGAGGCGCACGACTTCATCATGGCGCTGCCGCACGGCTACGACACGATCGTCGGCGAGCGCGGGCAGAAGCTCTCGGGTGGCCAGCGCCAGCGCGTCTCGCTCGCCCGCGCCATCCTCAAGGACCCGCCCGTGCTCGTGCTCGACGAGGCCACCTCGGCCGTGGACAACGAGACCGAGGCGGCCATCCAGCGCTCCCTGGCGCGGGTGGCGCTCGGGCGCACCACGCTCGTCATCGCGCACCGGCTCTCCACGGTGCGGCATGCGCATCGCATCTGGGTGCTCGACGGCGGGCGCGTCGCCGAAGCCGGGACGCACGACGAGCTGCTGGCGCGCGACGGCGTGTACGCGGGGCTGTGGCGCGTGCAGACCGGGGAGGCGGTGGGCGTTGGCGTGTAGGCGGGTGGCTGGCGGGGTGTGCGCCCTCGGGAGGAAAGAGGGCGATGGTCCCGCGCTCCGACAGGGCTTCGGCAGTCCGTCGCTGGCAGGCCGCCGGGACGTCAGCGGCTGCGCCGCCGCCTTTCCGTCTGCCTGCCAGAACGTCCTGCCTGCAGAAGTGCGCGCGGGACCTTCACCCCCTTTCCTCTTCGGGCTCCAGACGGAGCCCGGGGTGGGGGCGGCCACGGGTCGGGCGCTGCGACGCGCGAGCGGGGGTGCGAGACGAGGAGCTTGCGCCGGGGTGACGCGAACAGCTTGCGCCGGGGTGACGCGAACAGCTTGCGCCGGGGTGACGTGAGCAGCTTGCGCCGAGGCGACGTTGGCGCAGGCTGGCGGAGAGAGGTGTCCGCGGCCGCTGGATCAGTGGTGCTTGGCGTGGCTGTCGGGGGTGGCGTGCGACGGGGAGGCGGCGTGGCCGCCGTGCGTGTCGCCGTGGCTGCCGTGACTGGCGACGTGACCACCACCATGCCCGCCGCCGTGACTGGCGCCGTGGCCGCCACCGTGCCCACCGTGCGCGGCGGGCTCGGCTGCGGGGCGCGGGGGGTAGGTCGTGGCGTGGATGACGGGCAGCGCGGTGCGCGGCTTGGGCTCGGGGCGCTCGACGCGCAGGGTGAGCACCGAGCCCGGGGCGCGACGCAGCAGGGCCTCGGCGGTGCCTTCGGCCTGCTCCTGCGGTGTCGCGCAGGCCGTGCCGAGCACGAGCAGGTCCACGTTGCCCACGCTCAGCCAGCGCGGGACCACGTCGGTGGTGCGGCCCACGAGGCGATGCAGGTGGTCGGCCGGCAGGTTGACGCGCGCCGCGGCGAGCAGCGCGTTGAGCAGCTGCGGGCGCGCCGGCGGCGCACCGGGTTCGGGTGCGGGCGCGGCGTGCACGACGTGCAGGTCGGCCTTCAGGCGCCGCGCCACCATGGCCGTGGTCTCGAGCGCCGCGAGGTCGATGGCGTCTGGCTGCTCCTCCGTGGGCGAGACCTCGACGGCGGCGGCCACGCGCAACGGCAGTCGGCTGCGCCGCGCGAACCACACCGGCACCGGGCACTGCCGCATGAGTTCGTCGTCGAGGGCGCCGGCGAAGGCCTCGTCCTGCGTGGTGCCCTGCTGCGCGGCCTTCAACAACAGGTCGTGCCCGCCCTGCGCTCGGTGCGCGAGCAAGGCCTCGGGCAGCGGCCCGCGCAACAGGTGCGTCGTGACGTCGAGCTGTGCGTCGATGAGGCGGTCGGCGGCGCGCGCCAGACGGTCGAGCTGTTCGCGCTCGCGCGCGGCCTGCGTGCGTCCGCTGCCGTCGCCCGTGGCCCACACCTGGCGCGGGTCGGCGCTCACCGTGTCCACCAGGTCGAGGCTCGCGCCGAAGGCGGCGGCCAGTCGGCCCGCGGCGGCCATGGCCAGCTCGCCGGTGGTGCGATCTCCGAGATACACCAGGATGCGACGGTACACGGCGGAGTCTCCAGGCCGGGGCGTGACGAGCGGACCGGGATAGCATGCCGGCCGGCGCGCGATCCAGTGCCGGCGCGGCCGTTGCAGCCGCCGCGGCTGCCGCTGCTGCGGCCGTTGCAGCCGCCGCCGGCTCAGCCGCCGGGACGCGTGCGCGGCGGCTCGTCGCCCGGGCCGCGCTCGAAGGGCGGCTGGGGATCCCAGCGGCACGGGTAGCACCAGTGCGCGCCCGAGCCGTGCGCGATGCGCAGGCTGTGCGGATGGTTCCTGAAGTAGCCCGGCGCGCGATCCACCGGGCAGTAGTGCGTCACGAGGGACAGGCGCGTCGAGCCCTCGTGCACGATGGGCGCGCCACCGTGCACGAGGTCGGCGTGCCAGAGCAGCACGTCGCCGCGCCGCGGCCGGAAGCGCCGCCGCTCGAGCCCGCGCTCGGCCGCCAGCGTGTGCAGGCGCGCCAGCCAGGCCTCGTGCCCCGGATGTCCGGGCGGCATGCCCTTGGTGCCGCCGTCCCAGACCGTCTCGGGCAGCGCGTGGCTGCCGACGTAGTACTCCAGCTCGCCCGAGCCGGCCGCGACGTCCTCCAGCGCGAGCCAGCAGCCGGTCATCTCGAGCGGCGCGTCCACCAGCACGTAGGCCGTGTCCTGGTGCATGGGCTGTTCGGTGCCGCGCTGGAAGTAGAGCGTCTGGAAGGCCAGCGGCGCGCGCTCGAAGAGCAGCGTGAGGAAGCGCACCACCTCCGGCGCGAAGAGCGCGTCGCGGATGGCCGGCGAGCAGACGTGCACGTCGAGCAGCTTGGCGCGCAAGGCCTTGTGTTCCGCCTGCACGGGCTCGATGCGTTGCGTGCCGTCCTTCCAGTACTCGACGTGCGCGCGCGGATGGCGCCCGGCCCACACGTCCTCGATCGCCCGCTGCAGGCCGTCGAGCCGGCGCGCCTCCACGGCGCCCGGGAGCACGACGAAGCCGTCGCGCATCCAGGCCTGCAGTCGCTCGACGTCCACGTCGTTGAGCCGGCCCGCGGCGCGGCGCGACACCAGCTGCGCCGCCGCGTCCGAACGATCGGGCCACGTGCCGCCGAACCGGCTGCGGTAGCCTGCGACGAGCGGGTCCGGCGAGGGATGCATGCAGCGGCAGTCTATCCCCGACGGCGCCATGGCGCGTG
>Ga0315912_10000782_pt1 | contig 47775 bp, 20 predicted proteins | sample VfabasoilMG_FD_204469 | JGI IMG/M metagenome (GOLD analysis project Ga0315912, IMG submission 204469) | Garden soil microbial communities collected in Santa Monica, California, United States - V. faba soil | ecosystem: Environmental > Terrestrial > Soil > Garden | place: USA: California... | reverse complement strand
CGAAACCCTCCACCGCAGTAGAGCACAATAGAGGCCTCTTTATCGGGGACGGCCGTCTCGATGTCGCGTTCGATAATCCCCTTGCCCAGATGCCGGGCTCCTCTGGCATGACCTGCTGCAAACTCAAGATCTTCGCGAACATCAATAAAGTGAAACCGCTCTCCCCGATCGAACCGGACTTTCACTTCTGCTGGCGTGCATTCCTTCACCCGCTGTTTTACGCGCTCCACCAGCTGTAAAAACCCAGGATTGTGCTTCATCGTGACTCCTCTTCAGAATAATGCTGTTTGCTCGACCCCCGGACGGCGAAAGGTATTGGGAATCGCCCCAGCATCGTCATCCATGAAACCAGCGCGCCGCTTGGCCACACTGAACAATTGCTCGATCATATCCCAATAGACCCCTGCTCCCACATGCCGTCTGAAAAACTCGCCGTCGGTCATCGCGCCTCCCCTCACCTCACGCAATCGAGCGATGATTTTCCCGACCCGATCGGGAAACGCTGCCTGCATACGATCCAAGAACACCGGCTCAGCACTACCGGACAGTCTCAGCAAGGTCGCACCAGCCGTCCTGGCCCCCGCTTGATACGCGCGCTCCAATAACACAGGAAGATCGCCTTCGTTCAAACCCGGAATCACAGGCGCGATCGAAATGCCCGTCGGAATTCCCGCATCCGTCAAGGCTTTCATCGCTTCAAACCGCTTGGCGATCGACGGCGCATGTGGCTCCACCTTGCGGGCGATCTCATCCGAGGAGAAAGGAATGCTGAAGTACACACGAACCCAGGCGTCCTGATTCAACCGTCCCAACACATCAAGATCCCTCTGCACTAACACGCCCTTCGTGATAATGCCGACAGGGTTCCGATAGTCTGCGCACAATGACAGGCAGGCTCTGGTCAGGCCATACGCGGCCTCCAGTGGTTGATAACAATCCGTATTCCCTGAAAAAACAATCAGCTCTCCCTGCCATGAGGGCTTGTCGAATGCCCGCCGCAACAACAGCGGCGCATCCTCCTTGACGATAATCTTACTGTCGAAATCTGTTCCGGCACCGAAGCCCCAATACTCATGCGACGGCCTCGCAAAACAGTAGGCGCAGGCATGGAAACATCCTCGATAGGGATTCACACTCCAGCGGAACGGCAGGTCCGGGCTCTCGTTACGGCTCAAGATTTCACGTGTCCGGTCTTCATAGACCATCACCGTTGCTCGAGAAGCCGGTTCCAGCAATTCCCGATGCTGCGAATCGTACGGATTCGGGGGATTTGAGATGACACGCATGACCCATCCTGCCCCGAAGCCCGGTCACTGTCAAATCCCGTCGAGAGCTCGATTTACCTCGACGGGCGGACACCGGTTTCGTTGACTCTCCCCTACTCCGATGCTAGATTCCAGACGCTTTTTAAAGGGTGATTCATGCACGATCCAAAATATCTTCGGGACAATCTGGACCTCATTCGTACGTCGCTGGGACGGCGTGGACAGGATGTGCCTTGGGATGCAGTTCAGAAGCTCAGCGACGAACGGCGGGCCTTGACAACACAGGTCGAACAATTGAGGTCTGAGCTCAAGAAAGGCTCTGATGAGGTTGCACGGCTCCGCCGCGCTAAAGAACCGGCTGAAGCCGCCATGGCGGCCATGAAAGGGCTGGGCGACCGCATCAAGGACGTTGAAGATACCCTTCGGGGAGTTGAGGAAGCTCTGAGCGACCTTGCGCTCCGAATCCCCAACCTTCCTCATCAGACAGTCCCGGTCGGCAGCGATGCTCCCGACAATGTCGAGGTTCGTCGATGGGGCACAGTCCCCTCCTTCACGGCTCCAGCCAAACCACATTGGGAAATCGGGGAAGCGCTCGGCATTCTCGACTTTGATCGCGCAGCCAAGATCGCCGGAGCCAGGTTTGCCGTTCTCAGCGGCGCGGGGGCGCGTATGGAGCGGGCATTGATCAACTACATGCTCGATCTGCATACCGGCTCTCATGGATATCGGGAAGTCCTCCCCCCGCTATTGGTCAATCGACGGGCCATGACCGGAACCGGTCAACTTCCCAAGTTTGAGGACGATCTCTTTCGGCTGCGGGATGAAGATTATTTCTTGATTCCGACTGCTGAAGTCCCGGTCACCAATCTCCATCGCGAGGAAATCCTGAGTGAAGACCGCCTGCCCATTCGCTATACCGCGTATACTCCGTGCTTTCGACGCGAAGCAGGATCCTACGGAAAAGACACCCGCGGCCTGATCCGCCTCCATCAATTCAACAAAGTAGAGCTGGTCGCCTTTTCGACTCCCGATCGCTCCTACGAGGAGCTGGAGCGGTTGACCGGACATGCCGAGTTCATCTTGCAAAGTCTGAATCTGCCCTATCGCGTCGTGACCTTGTGTACCGGCGATATGGGCTTTTCCGCCACGAAGACCTATGACATTGAAGTGTGGCTGCCCTCCCAGGGACAATATCGAGAAATTTCGTCGTGCAGTAACTTCGAATCCTTTCAAGCCAGACGGGCAAACATCAAGTATCGCCCGGCTGGTGGGAAAAAGGACACGAAGACTGAATTCGTCCATACATTAAACGGTTCCGGCCTCGCGGTCGGGCGAACGCTGGTCGCCATTCTTGAAAACTTTCAACAACCGGACGGATCGGTATTGATTCCCGAAGCGCTTCACCCGTATATGGGGGGGATACAGAAGATCCAACCTTAGCCTGATGGTTCATAGCTGTCTGCAGCGAGCACGCATGGTGCGGAGGGGTGACGGAGCGGTCGAACGTGCCGGTCTTGAAAACCGGAGATGGGGTAACTCATCCGCGAGTTCAAATCTCGCCCCCTCCGCCATATTTTTCCTCCGATGGTCTCTGTCACATGGCGGACGTATCGTACATCCTGCTCGCGTGAAACCTCTGCAAAGAGACTTGTTCGTCTGTCCGCAAGCGGAGGCGCATGAAGATTTTACAAACATGCTGGCATTGGTTTTGGCGGCAAAGCCGGCTGAATAAGATCATCATTCTCGGGCTGTTCGCCGTAGTAGTTCCGTTTGTCCTCCCCACGGTCGTGTCCTGGTTCAGACCAACGATCATCAAGGTGGGGGTCGCGTTCTACACCTATGAACGTGCCTCTTTCTCTGAAGGTACGACCACGACCCATTTTTTTGAAAAGCGGAATCTGGTCACAAATTGCAGCCTGCGCCGGATTGAAGAGACGCAACCAACTGGACAAGCCCCAATAGCCAATCCGCAATCATGGGTGCTCCTCAAGCTCTTGCTGGAAAATGCCTCGGACCAGCCTATTACACACCTTCGTCTGGGCGTCAGATCGCCGGCCCTGAGTCCTGCAACACAGCTGCTCACCTCACCGAATGTAGACGCGACGGGGCACATGGATACGCCCTCACGCGACACCAGACCGGCATACATCATTTCCATCGCTGCCATCGCCCCCGCAACCTCCACTGTCCTGAGTTTGCAAACTCCGATCGACGATCGTCTACGACGATTTATCTATGAAGACCACCGTACGGTGACAGTTCAGGTGCCCTTTGTATCGGCAGACCAGTTTCGGGAATACCCACCGATTGTCTCCCGTACGAATGCGATTAAGATTTTAAATCGGGAGGGACTCTTGCGGACCGGAGACGACAGGGAAGCCGATGAGGCACTGATCGCTACGCTGATGCCGCCCGATAATTCCGGCGTGAGTAGCAGTAAAGTCACACCATATCAACTACTTCCAAAGTCTCGCACATGTTCTGAAGGAGAGGCAGGCATGTGGTAATCATCCGCTGAACGTCTGGATCGTGATGCAAAAACATGGACTTGAGCGAGCCATACCCCACTTTCGTTGGGTAGACTGACCTGCCTGGGGGTATAGCAGAGACACCGTTGTTTGTATTATCCTCGCCCCGTCCTGACAGGAATCAATTTGAATTCAGCGCCGCCACCACATGCAGAGTTTGCATCTGATTGTATGGAGCCTGGGCTCGGTTGACGGCTGTTCTCAATTGACCAGTCTTTGTCAGAAGAAAATGCGAACATCCTACTTCTGACTGACCCACTACCCTCATCGCTGATTTCTTTCGAAGGGAAGAACATCATGTCACTTCAGCTACACCGTCAGGTCGCAATCAACTGTATTCTCTCCAGAGGGAGCGAAGGCCTTCAAGGAGAAGGCTGTGTCTATGACCTCTCAACCCCTCGCCAGCCGACGGCAGCTGCCGATACGTTACAGCCCGGTGATCTTGTAAAACTCCGCCTGTGGATACCTGATGAAGACTCCCACATCTCAATTAATTTAGCGGAAGTGCAATGGGTCAAACCCAACTGCATCAAAGTCGATCTTCTCACTGTTGATCCTCCGGACCGAACGCGGCTCAATCAGTTTACCGCTTCACAAAACACTTTATCCCGTGCCGACAACACCACGAGCCAGGTCCTCATCTGGTTTTAGCCTCCATTATCTACGACAGTTTGTCACCCCCTTCGCCTTGGCTCAGGACGGTGAGCCGTCAAACCGTATCTCGTTGACAAAGATGTGGGCACACTCCTTCCATCTTGCGCTTTACGAGATTTGAGGACAGAGCGTTGAACCATACACCGCCAATTGGCGGACACAGCGCGCACTGATGGCATGAGCTGATTCAGACCTCACGCGCCGGCAGATCGCATATCCCCTCTTTCGTTTAATTGCACGCTACATCTACGGTATTTCCAATTCGCTCCATGCGATTTACTCTGCATATATGCAATCAAAGCGACTCAAGTGTCACTCAGCTTTCAGACGGGACATTGCGTAAGGCCATCATCGCTGGAGGACTGATAATGCAAAAGCAGTTGGGCAGGATAGGAACTGTCAGACATCGATACGCAGGGCCACAGGTTCATGGTTCGGGAGGAATAAAACTCGCCCTCCCCTCAGCCCCTTGTGTAGCACGCGAAAGCCGGGTTTGCATGTTCACCCCGGCCGGTCCCCCTGCCCTCAAGAGAACGGCAAATACGGAAGCTTCTGTGCTCAGCACAGCCGGCATCGCTGCCCTCGACGAACCGGCAACGACTTTGGAAATGTATCGAGAGTATGACATGGGGGACACGCAGGACATCTCCGAGATCATGACCATGCCGTCTGTCGCGTGGCAGGCGTGGCGGGCGTATCGAACACACTCACGGGAAAGGCAAAGCACCATACAGATGCTGGCGCTTAGCTGCGTCCTGCGCCCGGGTGATGTCGAACTTCGCTACATCACTCCCTTTCCAAGACTCGGCGTCTGTATTGGTGCTCCGGATGCTCAAGGTTCCCACGACATGGAGTTCTCACTGTACCTTGAACCATCCACCGGCGGGATGCGGGCGCGAGGAACGCAAGTACTCCACTGGTTGCGACATGAATGGGCTACCAGGTGCATGCCGACAGTGCGAAGAGGTGTGGCAGCGGGAAGGCGATGGTGGATCCTTTTGATCGCCCAAGTCTACAAAGCCAACTCCGGACAGCAACAAGAGGCGGAGTCGGACGCAATCATCCGGCTTCTGAAGACCCAACGACTGCAGCCCTGGTAAGACATCATCGCCGCTAGTTATCCGAAAACCTGGCAGCGTTGGCCGGAAAGAAGCACCGGCGGTATCGCGCCGGGGCTGAAACCATACCATTGTCACACACCCCTGCCACGCTGAGAAATCAGCAGACCGCGACAACCCTGCTGTTCACCGTAATGAGCCCTGCCGACACACAGCGAATGTAGAATGTCTCCGCGTACACCGGCCCATACAGCCATCCCCCCTTTCGTTTAATTTCATACTACCTCTACGGTATTTCCAGTTCCCTGACATACGTTTATTCTCCCGTTATGCAATCCGGCACATCCGAGCGCCGTTTCGACTTTCACATGCGGAATCATGCGACTGCTTCACTGGAGGACTGATTATGCACAAGCAGCTCGGCAAGATCGGAACAGTCAGGCGGGAGATTCATGGGAAGGCCTGCGCATTCTGCGAGGGATACACCTACCAACTCGTCCTTCGCGGACCCGGCCTGGAGGAAGAATCCAGCCTGTTCGCCCGATGTAGCCGATGCCATCGCCCCCGAAACGTCGATGAGAGTTTCGGGACAGTCTTATGGATGTAATCTGACCGACTGGAGAAGGAGGTGGACCATGCCCCTTAAAATCTGGCGTGCATATCGGCTGCGTGTGCAGCAAAAGCGGAAGGCTATGCAGATGCTTGCCATCAGCGGAGTCGTTCGGCCAAGCGCGGTTGAATTGCGCTACACGATCCCACTTATGAAAATGCGCATCTCGAACAGCTCCGCAGTGCTTCAACCCGTCGACATCACGAAACGCCCGGCTCTCCGGCGTGCAGCTTCTGCTCCAAAGCAACCGCAACGGCTGCAACTCTTTCAATGGTTCAGCAGGGCCTAAGCGCGCCTCGCAACATTCCACGCATGCTCTTGTGCCTTCCCCAAGGGCTGAGGTAATATCACCCCTCGTCGCCGGCGCTTCCACCCGGCACTGTGATTTTCCGCCAATGCGGGCGTGATCTCCCTAAGCAACTGTGATGTGGAGAGGTGGCCGAGTGGCCGAAGGCAACGGTTTGCTAAACCGTCGTAGGGACAAAATCTCTACCGAGGGTTCAAATCCCTCCCTCTCCGCCACACTAGCGCCGGCGTGGTGAGATCTCGCCACAGTACCTCAGTGAAGCCGATCGTTTCCTTAAACTCTGCTCAGGGCCGTGCGCCTGTTGAACGGTGAAACGCGAATCCTGCCGAGCGTCTTCCGTGAAACGTATCTCGTGAAGCGCAGGACTGAAAGAAATCCCCTATCATTTGTTTTGCGAGAGACGAGATACGCGTCACGAGATGTGTTTCACGCATGCTGTGATGTTTCACACGGGTATGCACTGCACGCTCCCAGTGAACACCAGATTTCTGTTGTAGGATTCCCGCGCGTATCGTATTGTACGTGAAGTGTTTTTTGCAGTTACTCCCCTTACATGAAAGGATCATCGATGCGCACTTTCACCCTCAGCCTTGGCCTCTCGCTCTTTCTGGTTGCCACGCCGGTCCTGGCGGCCTCGCAAGAACCGGGAACCGATGAACAAAAGACGTTATACGCACTGGGGCTTGCCATCAGCCAATCTCTCGGAACCTTTTCTCTGAGCGAAGCTGAGCTTGACATGGTAAAAGTCGGCATGACCGATGGCGTGTTGAAGCACACTCCAAAGGTTGATCTCCAGACGTACGGCCCGAAAATTCAAGCGCTTCAGCAAGCCAGGACCGCCATCGTAGCTGAAAATGAGAAAAAAGCAGGGACCGCCTATCTCACGAAGGCCGCGTCAGAGAAAGGGGCAACCAAAACCGAGTCGGGTGTTATCATCACCACGATGAAAGCCGGCTCAGGGGCGACCCCCAAAGCCACCGATACGGTGAAGGTCCATTATCACGGCACCTTGATCGATGGCACCGTGTTCGACAGTTCCGTCAAGCGGGGAGAACCTGCCACGTTTCCGCTCAACCAAGTGATCAAATGTTGGACGGAAGGAGTTCAGCAAATCAAGGTCGGCGGGAAGAGCCGGATGGTCTGCCCGGCCGACTTGGCCTATGGCGATCGAGGATCACCTCCGGTCATCAAGCCGGGCTCCACACTGATCTTCGAAGTAGAACTGCTGGAAATCGTCGCCAACACGACCAAGTAGCGAGCCTCCCGGCCGCCTCTTCAGTGAAGAGGCGGCCGGCGATCTGTACGAACAATCCGGCCAATCCATAGAGGCCACTTCAGCGCCATGCTTCACTTGTTGAAACCACTGTGAGTGAGAGCGCTTCCTCGACTCATCTGAACTCTTCAGCCCCTCCCCGCACGCGCTGGTTGATCCTTGGACTCCTCTTTGCCATCAGCGTCGTCACCTACATCGACCGCGTCAATATCTCCGTGACCGCGCGCCAGATGATGCCGGCGCTCGGGCTCACCGATCAGCAGATGGGGTTCATCTTTTCTGCCTTTGTGATCGGCTATGCCCTGTTCCAAGTGCCGGGGGGATGGCTTGCCGACCGATGGGGCATTCGCATTGTCCTCACGGTCGCACTCCTCTGGTGGTCCTGCTTCACCGCATTCACAGCAATGGCCGCTGCTTCTGATCTGGCCGGACTCTTGGGAATTGTCGGGGTACTCGCTCTCACTCGATTTCTGCTCGGTGTCGGAGAAGCCACAGCCTTACCCGCGTTCAATCGCGCGGTCACCGACTGGCTGCCTGCCCACGAGCGAGGCCTCGGCATCGGCATTGCCATCGGCGGGATCGGCATTGGTTCGGCTATCACTCCACCTGTGACGGCCTGGATCATGGTGAACTACGGGTGGCAGACCGCATTCTTTGTCTCGGCTGCCCTTGGAATTGGGCTCGCAGCGATCTGGTGGCTCTTGGCACGAGACCGCCCGTCTGAACATCCCTGGGTGGCCAAACAAGGAACCGTTGCAACTGCGGCAGACCTGTCTCTCAGGCCTCCATCGATTCCCTGGACGGCATTGAGAAAGACGCCGACTGTCTGGTGGCTCGTGCTCAGTTACAGTTGCCTCGGGTACGTCGCCTACGTCTATATGTCCTGGTTCTATCTCTATCTCGTGAACGTGCGAGGATTCGACGTCTTGCGGGGAGGCTACTTTGCATCGGCCCCCTTTCTCGCCATGCTCGTGTCGTGCCCTCTGGGCGGATGGGTCACTGATCGCCTTGCACTGCGCCGGGGCATTACGCAGGGACGAAAACTCGTTGGTGCGACCGGCATGACGTTGGCCGCCGCCACAATCGCACTCGGTGCGCTGATGGAATCGCCGTACCTGGCCATCGCCAGTCTGTCACTCGGAGCAGGCTGGCTCTATTTCACAATCGGCGCCTACTGGTCCTCAACGAGCGACCTGTCGAAAACCCACGCCGGCAGCCTCTCGGGATTGATGAACATGGGAGCCAATATCGGCGGCGCCATCTCACCGACTCTCACCCCCTGGATCGCCCAGCACTGGGGCTGGCCCGTCTCATTGGGAGTGGCAGCATTGATTGCCTTGATCGGCGGTATCCTGTGGCTCAACATCGATCCAGGGAAAGGGCTTCATCGTGAGGCGTGAAACGTGAGGCGTTAGGCGAAACTCCATCGACTCCTCACGCCTTACCCCTGACTCCTTACGCTCCCCATTGCCTCTTGAGCGTAATCCTTGCTAGGTTCATCGAATGACCATGCAATTTCAAAAGAAAGATCCCCGTGCCACCATCACGACGAAATTCGGCGAGATCGCGATTCGCTTCTATCCCGACGAAGCTCCGCGCCACGTAGAGAATTTCGTCAAACTCGCCAAGATGGGCTTCTTCGACGGCACCACCTTCCATCGTATCGTACCCGGCTTTCTGATTCAGGGCGGCGATCCCTATAGTAAACTGCCGGACCGCACCCTTCATGGCACCGGAGGCCCCGGCTACTTTCTTCAGCCGGAACCAAACGACCGACCGCACAAGCGCGGCGCGGTCTCCATGGCCAAAATGCCACGCGAAAGCAACAGCACCCGCGACTTCAATGACAACGGCTCACAGTTTTTTATCTGCGTTGGAGAGAATAGCGGGCTGGACCGACGGTATACGGTCTTCGGCGAGGTGTTCCGCGGGCTCGACGTCATCGACAAGATTGTCGCTGCCGCGCGAGATCAAGCCGATAACCCATTAGAGCCGATCGCAATGACAATACGAGTCAAAGAATAGAAGACGATGCGATAACAACGGGGATGCGTGACTCATCACGTATCTCCCCCCCTCCCCATTGTATCGATACACTATCAGCCGGCAATGCGATACTCGATCACCACATAGCCGGCGTGGGTGCCTTCCAAGTCTGCCCGCTCGACTGCAAACATTCGTGCCGGTATCCCTTCTCGCCTATCCTGGCGAAGCACGAAAAGCTCGCTGAGCTGATCAAGGCCGGCAAAATAGGGAAACAGGTCATCGCGCAAGGCCACAGTTTCTGACGCGGAACCCTCACGGAGCCGTCTCCAGGCTTCGGGGAAATCATACCGGATATCGATCAGCTGATAGCGCGTGCCTGGAGGCACAGGGGCAGGCATCACAGGAGCCGATGGAGATGCGTCCCTGGCCGTGTACTGAATGTGGAGAATCACGTCGCTGATGGTGTTGTAATCGAACGCACGAGTCCCGGGCAACGTAAATTCCCACGCCGTCGCCGCTTCATCCTCCAACCGTACCCCCTCGAACGGCAGATATCGCTCATCGCGGAAATCCAATTGAAAGACACCGGCATCGTTCTGTCCCGAGCTCGTGGCGATGGATCGGCTGGCTGCCATGGCATCAGTGGGACGCAGCAGCTTGAGGACGCCGTGCACACCGACATAGGGTCCCACCACACCGGGAATGGAAATACTGACCGACTTGATGCGCCGTGAACCATGTCCAGGAAAGTCGAAACGAAACACGTCAGGCGGAATTTCAAACGCACAACGTCCGCCCGCCCGTAGCGCTAATAGTGCCACAGCATTAAGCCGACGCAGCGACACATGTGTCGTCAACTCGAACCGACGGGTGTTGGCCTGCATATAGGCCGCTTCCAAGCGCCGCAGATCCTGCGCGAGCCGCTCACCGGCGAGCAGGCCTTTTCGTCCAGCGTCCCAATGATGGAGGCCGATGATGTCGGTTGCAGTGCCCACTTCCAGATTGGCCGCCGCTTCTGCCTGCCGCGCCAGATCGAACGCCATGCGATACGACTGGTAGTGCAGCGCACTGAGCTGCCCCGACATCCAGTTATAGAGCTGAAGATTCGTGAACTTGTCTCGAAGCATGCCCTCTGCCTCTTCAGCCTGAGCGATCTGCCGCTCGTGATTGCGCTGCTCACTCTTGGCAATAGCGAGTCGGATCTCCCCCGCAACGATCTGCTGGTCTAGCTGGGCGAGTTCTCGCCTTGCTGTTTCGACTTGATGTCGCCATTCATCGGCTCTGCGCTCATAGGTCGCGTTGTACCCAGCCATGGACGCTTCAAATGAGAACTGCTGGGCAATCAAGCCAAACGATTCCGCCGAAGCCATCAGTGCACTGCCAATATTTGATCCCCCAAATGTGACCTGTGGCGGAAGTCCGATCGAGAGCTCAGGGATTAGATGCGAAATGGAAGCGGCCAATTTCAAACCACTGCTTGTCATCTCAAGATCATGCGCAGTGTGCAGATTGTCTTGTTGTGCTTCCTCACTGGCGGACAGGCCCTGGTCCAAGTTTGTCTGGTAGAAGTTCAAACGCGCCTCAACGACTGCCCTGGACCTTTGTGCAGATTCAAGATTCGTTTCCGCCTCCGCGATCTGCTGCTTCTTGATATCAGAGACGAGCTTCAGGATCCCGACCTCGTGACGAGCCCGCAACTGCGCCATCTGTTCCGCATCCTGCTTCTCCATAGCGCTCAACAGTGCCCCGCCAAATGAGCGTACTTCATTCGTGAACTCCAAGGCTTTTTGCAGCAGAGATTGGAAGCGATAGTGCGGCGGGCGAACATTGAGTGCCATGCTCAAGGCAGTCCCTATGTCCAATCCGGCCGCGCGGGCGCGCACGAGCAGCGCCGGATCTATCGGCGGGGCAAACAGCGCCAACTGACGCAAGCGGCCATCAACATCCATGCAATGCCGGATCTTAAACAATCGATCATCAATCGTAGCCCGCAGCTCACGCAACCGTGGATTGCCCGGAATGCAGAAATACAGCATAGATGGTCCCGGTGGTGCTTCATCAGAAACCGCACCTTCTCCACGCGCGAAAGGCATACCGCTTTCGATGTCGATCAGTGCGTTCCCAAACTCATCGATGGAGTCACGACTTGACAGTTGCGCGTAACTCTTGGCCTCAGGAACATGCGCAGACAACTCGACTGGCCGATCGCCGAGAATATGGGATGCCAGCACATAGAGCTGCGTCGCTTCGTTGATGGCTTCCATCGTGTCACGGCGGAACAGGCTGTCACCCCACTCAATCAGATTTTCGATGTATTTCTGCACCACTGTTTTCATGTAGGCCACAAGACGGAGTGACGCAAGCGCATGAGGATTGAACGGGTCCTTCCGCCATTGTTCCACTTGCTCAGCCACATCGGCATTGCCACCCCAGAGGCGGCGCAGCATAGCCTCCAACGATTCGGCTGGCCCAGCCCACTCTTTGGCATCGTTGAATAATGGCTTTACACGCCAATACTTCTGCGGAGCCTGATGTGGTGATACATCGGTGGGGTCAAAGATCGTATGGAACCAGCGTTGAGCCTCTTCGTAGCGCTGGTTCTTCCGCAACTGCTCCGCAAGCATCAACGGAACGTGGAAGAACAGCTCCCAATTGTAGAGGGCGTAGGCGCCACCTGATGAGAAGTCAAAGTCATCGATAGGATAAGGCTTGGCCACGAGTGCGGAATTCGGGATGAGCGTGGTCTCCACCCATGTCTCATTCCGTACCGTAAGTTGCCGTGGATGACGGCGCGCCCCTCCAACTGAGACCACAGTTCCTAATGGCGCCCATTCTGCCTGACGATACAGACCATCGACGCCATCGCTACGGATCGCTTCGAGCAATTCGCATGTGTATGGGTGAGTGCCTGCTTCAAGGATGTATTTCGATGGAAAGAACAAACTAAATCCACCGGGATACCTGTGAGAGAACCCGCCGGTTTTACGAATAGCGAACAACTGCCGTCCATCATGCTGCCACACGTATGGTTGAGCGTCATTGAATTCCGCATACTGCTGACTAGGCAGCAAACGGAATCCTTCCAACGGCTCAACCAGGAGCGGAATTGATCGGGCGGAGGAGGACAGTTGCATAATCCGCCGGGCAGCGTCTGCCCCGATGACGAACACTAAAACGAAAAGGAAGACGAGCCCACCGCCTGGTTGGTCGAGAATCTCTTTGACTCTCGCCAGCAGGTCTTCGTTCACTTCAAGCTCAATTTCGCTGTCCGCGGCCAGACCAGTCAGCAGATATGTCGCGGAACCTCCGTCAGGGATGGATTCGACATGCCCTTGGCGAGAAGGCACGACACCAAAGGGCATGAACCGGAGTCTCTTCTTCTCAGTCGATGTGTATCGGATAGCCTGAGTGCATCCATCGATTCGAAAGTGGCCCGAAGAACTTTCAACTCCCAATCCAGTTGCCGTGTCGTTCCCTCCCCATTTCCAGAAATTGGAATAGACAGAGATATTGATGTTTCCATCCGAGATATTCGGCCTGAGGGAAACAGTGTCCCGTGCGGCGGTACCCACACGCACCCTGTCTTCGGACAGAACCGGCGCAGACCATCGCCCGCATTCCAGCGTGGACAGATTCAGCGTCATGTCCCACGCCTTTGCCGGCGGGTCATTGCGATTGATCTGGACCTCCTGCCACTGCGGCCAGAACAGCATCGGACGGCGGTTGTGAACAGCCAAAACCAGATGGTCGGCGTCGATGCTCAGATCGATCTTCTCCCACGAAGTCCAACTGAGATCATCATGCCGTGTGCGGTAATAATAGGCATGCGGCCTGGCCCGGGTTCGACCCACCATGTGAATCACACGGCGAGATACTGTTTTGCCGTCAGCCAACGGCTCATTGTACGTCTCTTCGTACAGCGCACGAACGTCAAGATTTGATACCTCGTGTAGTTGAACGAGGTAGTTTTGCAGAGTTCGCTCCACGTTGTCGGAATTGATCTCACCTTGCAACAATTCATTTTCAAGCGTCTCAAAGAATGGGCTTTTGCCGACACGAAGATCGGGCTCAATCCAATTTTCCGGGTAGAGAAAGACCTTGCGCGCCGCTTCCCAGACACGGTAGTTTTTGAGCCAAGTCCATTCTCGCCACGTCGAGATGTTGGACACATCGGCAAGCAGCACACCTGCATCGACTTCCAGATTTTGCAAACAGCGTTGGACAAACAGTTGCACCGCCGAGTGTGCCTGCACAAGGCGAGAGCTCAGTTGGCACGGTCCCATCTGCACATCGATCAGCGCGTGGGCATAGACGTCATCGGGTGTTGTCCACCCATTTCTATTGGAATGAAGGATCTGCCCTAACAGTGCATCACGCTGTTGCACACGCAGCCGATCCATCACGGGCGTCAGGGCCTTGAAATAGTCTCCATCGGTCGCGAATCGTCTTCGGACCAGGCCAGCCAGCCCGTCAATCCGCGATCCTGCTTCTGCTGACTGCCGAAGAACCTGCGCATCGCCCGCAACAAGACGGCGCTGTTGAAGCCAGCTGGCAGCACGCTTCAGTCGACGATAGCTAGATGGATCCCGCCAGGTATCCGCCTCTGATGGCCTGAGCGTGAGAGCCGCTGCCAACGTATTCAGTGCGTCAGCACCAGTCAATCCTGGATCCGCGATCGGTCTTCCCCAGGCAGTCAATGCCTCCACGGAACCTGCCGAATCGGCTGAGGCGGCTTGCATGATCGCCAGGAGTCTTGGCTCACGGGCGCTGATCGAAGCTTGCACAACGCTCGCAGTGAGCAGCCCGCGAATCTGACCGAACGTCAAACGAGGATCGCCATCACGGACCGGCAAGGCATTGAAATCCAGCCAGCGATCGCCGTCGTTCGAAAGCTGCGCCAACAGGCCGATATCTTCGCCCACAAGACGCAGCAGTTCGAGCAATCGGCAGGATTTGATGATGCGAAGAAGAATGACTCTAGCCTGTTCGCGCAATGTCTCAGAGGGCGACCCGGCAAGGTCAATGAACGCGTCCACCGCAGCCGGAGATCCAGCGCCGGTTGCAGTCCTTACTACCGCAGGAATACTTCCCTGATCCGCTACCACCTGAGCGATGAATCCAACGCGTGTCATTTCTGTGAGTTGCTGAACCGCTGCCGCGATTTGGCGTGTCTTGACCGCTTCTCCAGCCGGCGGCATGCCTCCATCGGTTGCGCTCGCAGCCTGAATTGCCGCGACAATTTGATCAAGATAGCGGTTGATATCCCCTTCGCGGGCAGCAAAAACCGGCGGTGAGAGATCTACATCCTGGAGGAGATAGCGGAGTTCTGCTGCCTCGACCCCTGCCTCAACGATCAGTTCTCGATCCTGTAGCAGCTGCTCAAGTCTGCGCAGCCGTTCGGCGCCGTCCACATCTGCAAGCAGATCCGGCAACCCTAGCGCGGTCAAAACGCTATGTTCCGACTCAATAAGCTGGGCCAGTGAAAGCCATTGTGATCGAGCCGCGCGCATTGCAGATGACTCGGGACTGACAGATGTCTCGCGTAATGCCACCATTCGCTGGGCCAACGATTCCGGAGTGAGTCCAAACCGCTTTGCCAACGCTACGAGCCTGGCCACAGCAACCATGTCGAAAGCGGGGTGTCCTGCATCGACTCCCAGTGCCTGCATCACGGTAAGAAGGGTGCTCGTCGACCACCCCATACGCAGCCGCAACCGCAGGGCGCGATGCAGCAAATCAAACACAGCCGTTCGGGTCGCACCAACAAGGTCGACCAAGCCCTCACCAGATTCCACCCGTTGCTTCACGCGATGCGAGTCTACGTTGCAGGAATCATCGCCGCGATCGATGGCTACACGCCACCCAGCCCAAGGCGGAGACTCGATCAAGGCATACAATTCTGCGACTTGGAGCCCCGACCGCTTCAACAAGCCGTTTGCTCCACCGATCGTCAGAATCTCATTGTTCCAGCCGCTGAAACCCCACACGGCCCCTACAGTGGTCTCATCCGTCACCACCACGTTGTGAAGGAGATCCCACGTGGCTTGATTCAGGTTAGAGCGGACTAAGGCCGCGGCTGATTCATTGCTCCCCAGTACCTCCAACACTTCGGCGGCGGACGTCCCGAGCAGCTCAAAGTCGATCCTGGCACGCTCAAACTGACGGTCGAATGGGAGATACCACGGGTACCGGGCTCGTTGGAGTGGCCCACTGGGGGTGTAGAGGTCAACGAGACTGTTGGCTGGATCCGGCTCGGCCCGTAACGCCTCTGACGAGAGACTGGCACGCGTTTGTGGTGTCGTGCGCTCGTTGTAATCAAGAGTAGAAGCCGGCAATGTTGCTGCAAGCCGTTCGAGATGCTCGATCACCAGATCAATGTACGGTAGTGGGGTCTCGGCATTCGCGCAGTCGAGCTTCAGATGCCAGAGATCAGGCCGGCGTCGTTGCAGGACATCGGCCAGCGAATCCCCGCCAAGGGGCCTCTTTGCATCGATCTCATTCAAGAACTCCAAGAGTGCGACCAGGTAAGCCGCCGGACCATGGGCCGATCCACACCATGGACAACTACAACCATTGCCGGAACCGAACAGCTCAACCCAGGTCGCAAGCCGCCCAGTCGGCTCGATGTGGGGAAATACGGGGAAAAGCGGACCCAGGTAGTTGAGAAGTCCCGTGGCGATGAGAACCGCCGCACTCGTGCGAGCCTTGGCCTTGTAATAGATCTCATCGGCCACCTTGGCGTCGGCGATAGACACGATGTCTCGTCTCAACGCCCCTTTTCCTTTCAACACAATCTTCGCGGCAGAGTCGTACCCCTTGTCCAGCAACAGGGTCATATGCTCGTAGCGACGAGTAGTCGGAGCAATGCGGGCTACCGCCACTTCTTTCTTCAACTGAGTAACCAGCTCTGCCTTTGGTGTCTGGATGCCTTTCAGGTTCGCTTTGTCGAGTGATTCCTCGACTGGCGACTGAAGCAGGCTGAAGTCAGGATTCAGCGACAGAAACAGCCCGACATCCCGCCGCACCGGCTGTGCGGCCTCTCGCAATCGGTACATCACAGATTGGGTGGGAAAGGCGCTCTCCACTTGATCTGCCAATGCCTCGGCATAGACATCGGCCGTCTTAAATTCATTCGGGAGGCCTCCGCCATCGGCAGCCTTGCGAGCAACTTCCTTCCACTGTTCACGCTTGAGCGAAGCCAGTTCTTGTGCTGTGCCGAACGACTTCGCAACACCAGTCTGCAAAACTTTTAGGGTCGGCACATGCCCCCCGATCAACGCATCGGTTTCAATGGCAAATCGAGCCGTGGTGACCGCTTGGACCGGCACACCGGCATCCGACAGTCTCTTCCACCAGAGTTGCGGATCTTCGCCGGGTTTTCGCTCTAACAACAACCCGGCAATCTGCCGCTGCAATTGGGGAGACACTGTCGTTCCAGACAGCAACAATCCCACAGGCCTGGTGAATGTGTTGAACGTTTCATGGACGGCTGAAAAAGTGAGCTCTACAGCCAACTCTTGAAGCTTTTGCACCACGAAATCGCTTTGAGAAGAGAGCGCCTGCGGCACTTGCTTGGCCCCAACCGCCGCCTTTATCGCAGCGCGCCAGCGCGTCGGACCGGCTTGCAGGAGTTGCGGCCAATCCGGCGACAACCCTTGTCGCAGAAATGCATAGAACGCCTCGGTGGGCAGCTGATCCTGTCGGTGTTCGACCGACCGGCGATACGCGTGACGCAGAAGCTGGAGATGCAGCAAGACGATGCCGGTTTCGCCCTGCAAGAAATGCAGGTCTTCGTCGGTCAGGTCCTGCGGCAGAATGTGTTCGAGCAATGGTGTCAAATCACGATGGTAGCGCTCCCACTCCGAGTCGGTGTACAGCTTGTCGGCAGAGACGATGAGGTCTATCTCAGCGTGAGCCGGCGCATTGAAGAGCGTGTCTGACTTGGCCAGTTCCGTCTTGCCGTCGATGGTCATGACACGCACGACGAGATCAGCGCTGCTTTTCTCGGTGCGCGTGAATTGGGCTGGCGAATACCCGATTTGGTAGCGGCCCTGGGCGTCGGTCCCAGCCGTGCCCAACGTTTCCTCTCGCCGCAAATCTCGATCACAAGCCCGCACAAGCATATTGGCCAGGGGCTTGTCGCCGGCGTCTTTTACCACCCCCCGCACTGTGAACTGCTTGGCGGACAACTGAATATTCAGTCTGTACTGTGCGGGGGCGCTGTTCTGTTTTTTGCTCGTGAACAGGAGTTCATGGTCTTGGTCATGGACACAGACGACCACATCGGCACCACCACGTTCCTTCTTGGAGCCACGGAAATCGGCCTCTGTGTATGGAATCTTATAGGCGCCGGTTGCATCCGTGGTTGCTCGTCCAAGGACATCCTGGCTCGACTCATCTTTGTCGTAGGCAATGACCGTGAGGCCCGCCGCGGGCGCTTCCCCAGCGTACGTCACCTTGCCAAGAACGGCATAGACGCGGCGTGCCCCCCTATCCTTTGCTGCCTGGCGCGCAGTCGGTTTTGGGGATGTAGTCGGCCTTGTCGCCGCCGTGCCTTTCGATCTCTTTGCCATGAATGATCTCCTCATGAAAACTACAACGGGTCTATGAAAGACTTTCGAGATTCACAGGTCGTGACCATCAAGAGCCTCACTTGGGCAAGCAATGCCCCAGCAACTTCTTAAATAAGTCTGCTCCTCGTCGGTGCAAGGTGCCCCCATCAATGACTCCCAACACCCTTCCCACTCGTTCTCCCAGTGCTTTCCTTCTGACCCCTTACCGAGGTCAATCTCGTGGATTTGCCACAAGATCACGAGCATCTTCACGCAATCTTGCGATCTCTTCCTCTCGCAATCTCGCTTCAGTTGCACGGACCTCTGACAAGGCCCTTCTATACTCTTCGCTTGTTAGACGAGTACGTCGTATCCGAACAACGCCCAGATCAACAAACTCAGCGACGTAAAGTCCACTTTCATAGAACTCACGCAACACTTGCTCTGCCAGTTCCAAACGCGAGGCACGAGGATCTCGCTCTCCTATTCGCCTACCAATCTGGTTATTCAATAAATCCGCAACTGTATCGGCTTCACTTAGAGCCCTGTCTGGATTCACCCGGTTGACAAATTCACGCACAGATACATCAATGTCTGGTCGCCCCTCATGAGCAAAACCTGCTTCAATGGCAATATCTTCTCCATGAATTCTGGTGATAAGAGCTTGTCCAAACGTATGTCGAAACGCGTTTTCCATGCTGCCGTTTGTAAAACCTTCGGGGCTATCCGCATAAACAATACCAGCCCTTGCCAAATCAACTTCCCTGTTTTGAGGTAATGCGGTCTGAAACTCACCCACTAATTGCGATATTGCGAATCTAATGCCAATTCCCGAAACGGGGTGCCGCAAACCAAAGAGGATCTCCCTTAGGAACGGAGGTAGTTCACTCCGAGCGAAAATGCCGCCAACAGTACTATCAGGTGAGGAATCATGAGTGGGGGCCTCAGCAGAGGCCTCAGCAGGGGCGGTCGGTGAATCGGGAGTTGGAGGCCTATCCATCCACGGAAGGTCTATGACGGGAGGTGAAATCGGTAACGGGTTTCTAGGAACGATTGACCGAAACAAGACATCAGGGTCAATAACAGTTATCGTGGGTGGTTCTGCCTGCAATCCCAAACGATCAATCAATTCAATCGGGTTGTTGTTCCCATAACCGTACACATTAATAGAAGACCCTAATCCTGCCGGATCACAACCACACCACCGTCCCAACCACGGCACATAATATCTCGCTGTGTGATAACTCAACCCCGTCTCCTCATCCCTCTCCATTCCCGTATATCGATACCGCTTTGATGTGCCGCGCACGGCACGGTTCACGAGGTGATAAGCCGTGGTGCCGTAGGGATGGAACTCTTCACAGCCGATGATCTGCGCCTTTTCATCCAGCTCCAGCGCGACGGAGCCAAGATGGTTCCCATACTGATAGCGCAACAACACCACACCATCCTCGAGTCGTTCATTGTCCGTCTTAATCACATCATCAACGAGCAGGATCCGTTGGTCATCGACAAAGAGGTGCTGTGTTTCGATCTCCTCGACGATGGAGCCGTCCGGCGCATGGCGACGGTAGAGTTCCATGCCACCGAGATAGAGCCGTTCTTCAACTGCGTCGGTCAGACGCTCAATGCGTTTACGCGTGCGCTGTTTGCCGATGTCATAGGCATACCAGGCTCGCCCTCCGCCGCCCAGATCCATCTCTTCGATCATGTCGCGCCAATCCCACCTGATGCGTAAGGACGTGGGCACATTAGCCAGATTAAACATAGAGCCATGAGAGTCGTAGCCATATCGCACTGCTTCGCGGTCGTCGCTGCCGGTCCAGGTGCGCAGCAAACGATTGCTGGCCATGGCCGTCTCATAGTGCCTGGTCCAACTCCCGCCTCCGGCTCCATGCTGCATAGTGATGAAGTTCCCGACCACGTCATACTCGTATCGTTGACGGTAATTGCGGAGTTCGTGTTCAGCAGGAAAGTCAGCGACCCTTGTTGGATCGGCCATCGAGGCTGGGGAACCCACTAAGCCGGCGCTCTCGCGGCCAGTGGATTCAATGAGGCGATGGATTGCGTCATACACGTAGAGACTGCGCGGCTCGACCGCTTGGTTCCGAAAGAACACCGGCGCCCAAGCTTCGTCCTCGATCTCCGTGATATTTCCCGCGGCATCGTACGTGTAGTGCATTTGCTGAACAACACGGTCGTCGCTCAAGCGCGAACGGAAGCCGGGAAATGGCAAGTCGGTGGCCGGCCTCGTCGTGCGCAACTGCGTGAGCCGAAACGTGCGTGGATCATAGGCATACCTGGTTTCAGTGCCGTTGCCATGTCGCAATCGCATGCGTTGGCCCTTGGCGTTGTAGGCGATGCCGTGGACCGCGCGCCAGGTCCTACCTCCAGTCGGGCTCCCATCATTCCATTGGGCACCGATGCTGAAGTCTTCGGCGGCCAATACCCCCCGTTGGTTGTAGAACGGTTCATAGACAGCGACTTGCTCAGATCTCCGGTGCCAGTTGCCTAACAATGTCATGCGGCCCAAAGCATCATGTCGCGTCTGGCGGGTGAAGCTTTCGGCTTCAAGCCGCGCCGCTCGATCATCCTCGCTCCCCTGCCAATCAATGAGGCGGCTCGTTGTGTGCCGGGCGAGTCTTCGGCGTTCGTGCTCTACCTGGCCCGTAAAACTCTTGCGGAGCACTTCCATTCGGCCGCTCGGATCGTCATGCACGACGGCCTGGCCAATGAGGTTCCTGTCGCGCGAGTCTTCGACTGAAGATTCATCGCTGTCCCGATATTCAAACCGCTCAACGATGGCAGCCGGGGTCGAGCCCAGCCGCAGCCATTGCTGTAGCGGTCTATGGAGTCTGTCATATTCGGTGTGGCCCAATCGCGCTTCGAGATGCGGTGCGCCCTCGCTGTCCATTACATCGTTGAGATCCCATGCCAGGAACGGTTGGCCAGCTGCATCGTTCAACGACCAGCGATTTCCTGCGTCCATACTGTGCTGAAAAAGCAGATTGCCGGCAATGTCATAGGTCGGCACGCTGTCTCGCAGCACTTCGTCCGATGGATCATTGTCCGGCTTCGGCGGGTGTATGTACTGCATGACGAGATTCCCACGCGCGTCGCGTACCCAGAGCGGCTTGCCTTCGGCGTCGAGCTTCGTGTGGGTCAGGTGAAACTCGTCGTGCCAACCCCAGTCGCCCACGGACCATTCAATCGTGGGCCTGGCGGCTTCATCGGGCGTGCGGTTATGGGCGATTGCGATAACTTTCCGGCCGAGACTGTCGAGATGTGTCTGGCCCGGCGTATTGGCCGACTTGGGCGCGAGCCAGGCCGCGCGGACATCCGGCGAGACAGCCAGGGCTCCATCGATCCCACGGGGCAACGGAACCGTCGGATCGGGGCTGCCGCGCTCGGCATACCAAGCACTGTCGAGTACCGTATCGCCGGCATCGAACTGGCGCGTGTGCCATGGCGTAAACTCCACCTTCGTATAGGTCCCATCCGGCAGGTCGGTACGCACGACTCGACCAGCTGCATCGTAGAAGAGAATGGGTGTGACGCCTTCCTCGCGCGGCATCTCACAGCCGAACCGTTCGCTGAAAAATGGCTCGTACTGCTTGACGGGTTTGCCCTTGTTGTTGAGTACGGTCAGCCCGTTCACAATCCAACGTAATGGGCCGCCTTCAATTTCTGGCTCTGCCTGCACCTTTTTCATCAAGACATTGCCGCTGCCGTCGGAACATTCCAACGCCACTTGCAGTGGACTCGTCTCACCACCGGGTTGGCTGGCATGCATCTCACGCGCGATAGCACAAGCCATCGCAGGGCGTGTGGCCCAGACAGTGACGGTGCCATCTGCTGAACGTGCTTCGCCGAAGTGGTAGACAAAGCGGCTGCTTGCGCGACTGAGCCATCGGCGGGCTTGGGCTTCATCCAACACTGACGCGGTGCAGAAGTTCTGAACGTCTGCCGTACTCGGATTGCGCAGAGAAGCGTCTGCGCGAAAGGCGTCGAGGTCATCCCCCTCCCAACCATCTGATGCGCTCTTGCCTTTGGCCGCGATGGCGATCACCCGACCCAGAATATCGAGGCTGGCCTCTGTGTGGTTGCCGTTGGCATCCGCCATTTCGACCGGTGCCAACACACGATGATCGAACCGTATGACCTCCCTTCGGTTCCCTCGCGCGTCGGTGACACTTCGCACATAGAGATCGAGTGGATCGTACTCTAAAGTAGTCACGGCGCCGAACGGGTCTGTGAAGCGTTCGGGCAGGAAGAAGTGTCGGGCCGTATCATCCGCGAAGCCGGCGATGCCAGAACGTATCCAGTATTCCCCCGTGTCCGGGTCTCGTTGGTAACCACTCCGCAACGGATCATCAAGCAGGCCACGGGCGCTGACGCCTGGGTGCAGTTCCCAGTCCAGCATGTCCGCCGGCTGACTGGGCAGGCTGGTGGGCGATACGAAGACGGCTGCAAGCAGATCGCTGGTCAGCGCAAGTTTGTAGTCCTCATACTTGAGGCCGCGTGGACCGTGGCGTCCGCGCGGCAACGGTGACGCAGGCGCATTGATCTCGCTGGCATCGTCGAAATACAGGGCCCTGACTTGCTCGACCAGACGGCGCTGTGCCGTTTCTCCATCAGCGATGCGATGATAGGGCAAGAGCGTCACGGCCCTGGTCATTGCCGTTTCATCCAGAGGGGGATAGTGATCACTGAGTTGCAATACAGCAAAGTCCTCTGGCCGGAAGTAGAAAGGATCGGCCGGTACGATACCGGTCACTTCAAAGGAGAGCGATTCGTAGGGCATCCGCAGGCGGTGATGTTTTATGGCGGCATCAATCTCGGCGGTCGCCGGCACCAGGACATCCGACGTGTAACGGACTTCTGCATAGGCCAGATGCCGCTCATCCTGCACAGCTCTGATGCGGTTCATCGCAGCCTCACCGAGCGCCAGATCTTCATGCCGCCGTACTCTTGGGTAGCCGACGGCGATGGTCTGCAGCGGGTGACCCAGCTCATCCACCCGCAACGTCAGGGTATGCGCAATACGCGGATCGGGACGCACGTGCCCGCCTAGCTCCGGGAGCGGTTGCTCATACTGATAGGTCAGCGCTTCACTTTCTGTAACCAGAAACACCGCATGCCGATTGGAACCACGTGGCTGGAGACGCTGTATGCGGCAGTTGTGCGTGGCCGCAGAGTAAATCCGCACGGGGCGCTGTTGTTGCAAATCGCCTGTCAGAGCATCGACATCGAGTTCGTAGATCTCTTGACGAAGTGTCATCCCCTTGCAGGCACGCAGGGCCTCTCGCCATTCGTCGGCGTCCAACCCCTCGTCCAACAGTGGTTCAGGCAATGCCCGCTCATGAAACGCGTCGTCAAACTCGTAGCGAGCCGGGAAGTACTCCCCTTCAAAATGAGTAAGGACACGGCGGCGGTCCATCGCGACACCTGTATGAAACCAGGTGATGGTCTTAATCGGAGGCTGATAAAGCCGTCGATCCTCTGTGATCCATGGACTGCCGACATTGCTGGCCTCAAAACTACCGTAGTCCTCAACGTCGATCTGCTCGACACGACCGAACCCTCTGAACTCTCGCTCGATGCCGTCATAGTACCCGTGGTGATAACTATAGGTACTGCTGAACGATGTGCCGCGCCACTGATCGCGAACGGTGACTTTGCTGACACATTGCACGGGAAACGGCAGACGCGTGATCCAGGTGGTACCTGCTGCCTTGTCGGCCAAGTAGTACAGGGTGGAAGACCGGTACTCCAGCTCCGTGCTGCCGCCAAGATTGTTCCGGGTTTCAATCAGAAGGTGGGGCTTCCCCCCGCTCATCAAGTCGATGTACCGCACCGGCTGCGCTTGGTCGGCGGGCAAATGGGAGTTCCAGACGAGGCAGGCGGTACCGCGGCCAAGTAAGTCGGTCGCTTGCACGGCATCGAGATTGTGAGTCGCGAGTGGGAATTCGATGACCTTCTCGTCGCTCCAATAGTTTCCGGAACGATTGAAGTAGATCTGCACGCCTTGGCGTCCGAGATACAGCATATCGGTTGGTCCGCTGCCGTCGATGTCGGCAAGGCGCAGGCGGCGCGGATCAAAGTGCTCGTCATGATCCAAGCGCGGCGCCTGTCCCATAGACACTTTCGTGCCGAACCGCCCGTAGCCGAGATTGGGCCAGTAACACACTTCTCCATTGCGAATTCGCACAAGATCGGTGAGGCCGTCCCCACACATGTCGGCGAGGAACAGCGTGTCGGTCCCGTCATGAAAGACGAGCCGGATGCTACCGTTGCTCGACGGGGCATGTGTGGTTTCCGCTGCGCCGAACCCCTGCTCGGCTTTGGATGGATACCAGGTAAAGACCTCGTCTTCCGTGACCAATGCATCGGCATGCCCATCACCGGTAAGATCGACGAAACGCAGGTTGGGATCATCCCAACGGATGCGCGGCAAAGCTGCGAAGGGGACGAACGCATTCCAATCTTGGCCTGCCTCACGCTCATAGAGCCCGGGCGTCGGGCCGTCGAATTCCACCACATCAATCTCACCGTTGCCGTTGAGATCGATTAACCGCTGCCCAGATGAGAGCGCCCGGTGCGCCGGTGTCGTGGCCACAACACGGCTCGGTGCGAAATGGCCGTGTCCTAGATTAGCGGCATAGCGCCAGGCTCCTGCGTCTTCTGCCAAGATCCCGGACAGCCCCTCCCCATCCAAATCCACCCACTGATACCCTGGTCCTTGCGTGCCGACCGGAAGCCCTTCAAGATCGGCAGCAGCCAGTGATCGCACAGTGGGATCGATCTGCGGCCGGCTGTAGCGAAATTCGAGCGGAGGCGTTTGCCGGCTTTCGAGATGGCCTCCTACGTGGAGCTCATGTGCCCAGGACTCAATGGCATCAATTTGACTGTACCCTGGCCGATCAGGATCTTCAGACGTACCGGCATTTCCGTAGCGAAAGCGCATGGATCCGACGAGTCCGGCTGGTCCCACTTCTGGGGCCTCGGGAAAACGATGAAACATGAGCGCACGTTCAACCAGACGGGAAGTGCGGCGTTCGAATCCGGCCCGGTAGTCGGAGAAGGGGTCTGGCCGTGCGCGCCATTCACGATCCGGTTCGGGCCCCGGCGCGACCGGGTCATGGTCGCCAAAGTCGAAGACCAGCTCGAACATCCAGTCGTCAGGCAAGCGCGTAGCAGGGTCTCGGGGATGTAGATTGGGGAAGTACGGCGCCCGATTGCCGTATCGAACACGTTTGAGATATCGCTGGGCGCTCCGCGCAGCCGATGTACGATGGGTTTCCCACTCTGCCCCTGTGTCACATCCACAATCATCGTCAGGTTGATACTGGAAGAAGATGACATTCCCCTGATCGTCGTACGTCTCACAGATCAGCCAACTGAAAATCCGGGAAGGATCAACCGGATCGGCGATGCGGCTCTCGCCTGTTTTCCCATACCACGTGGTGACATTCTCGCGCGTGATCGAACGCCAGAACACATCGGCTCCATTGATTATGTTCGTCCACCGTTCAATACGGGCGAATAGTCCTTCGACACGAGGCCTGAACACATGCACCTGGTACCGCTGTCCATGGAGTCCTTGTTCTTGGGAACTACCTCGCCATTCTCCGCTTTGCATGGAAAGAACGGGCACGAGATCTTCCGAACCAGACAGTAAAAATACGTCGGACTGATCGCGATCCAGATACTGCGGTAAACCTTTCTCTGTTTTGCGCGCAATCGCGGGCAACGCAAGCGTCCAGCCGAGGCCAAACGGCCCATTCCCGGCGCCTGAGTCATAACTCAATACCAGTTGGGGACCGAAACCGCCACGCCCAGGGCTCGTGCGGATCGGAACCGACAATGACCCCGTGCCGGTAACCGGATTGGCAGTGAACTTTTCGCCGATTCCTCGGATGGCCCCGCCGCCTTTGGGCAGCGAGATTGCGGGGGGAGCGATTTGGAAAGATTTTTCAGCTGAGTGTTGGGGGCCGGTCTCGTTTCCGTTGGCTTCTGGCACCTCAACACTCCAGGTTAGTTCGATTCGCGAACCGGATGATGGCGGATTCAAGGTGCCGGGTCAAGATAGAATCATGAACCTAGTCGCGTGGTAACAGTTCCGAATAGGACAGCCCAGAGACATCAGAAGTAATGCCATGCACGCATACGCCACCGTGGAGTTGTACAGATCGATGAAGCTGCTCAAAAGCAACAGCACCCGCGACTTCAACGACAACGGCTCACAGTTTTTCATCTGCGTAGGAGAGAACAGCGTCCTGGACCGACGGTATACGGTCTTCGGCGAGGTGTTCCGCGGGCTCGACGTCATCGACAAGATCGTCGCCGCCGCCAGAGATCAAGCCGACAATCCGCTGGAGCCGATTACGATGAAGGTAACGGTGAAGGAGTAGAAAGAGCTGGAAGTGTCACGCCGATGCAAAGCCAAGCTATGACTGGGATCAATTCCATCCCGGTCCTATATCCATCGTCAACGCCAGAGGCACAGGCATTCTCTAATGCCTGTGCCTCCAGATCTTGTTTACGCAGGCAAGCTCACCGATAGGAGCAGAAGCCGATCAGCAAGAGTGTTCGGCAATAGCCCGGTATTGCCGGTTCCAACTCCGTCAGTAAGTGCGTTCGCGGACCATTGTCGAGGTTCGGTGGAAGCCTGACTTCCTGGTGGCCACACCTTACTAAAGGAAGGCGCAGAAGTCGTCTCTTTAAGCACATCGGCTACGGATACTTCGCGCACAGTTAGCTTTTTCACATTGCTACCGGTAACGATCCTGACCGCTTCCATCCAATATGGCAGCACATCACGAGTGATCGGAATTGTCAGATCCGTGGTGGCATTAGCACGCGCCCATTGGGTGGGAAAGTCCGATCGGCAACTGAGGAGAACTGGGAAACGCAGCGGTTCATTATTCGGCTGTTGCAGTAGGGTCATCAGACTAGCAATTGATCCGGTTGCAGCATCTCGCAACAAGTCTCCGCCATCACGCGCGGTGTACCGAAAGGTTAAAATAACGTCCGAGATCGTCGAATAATCGAACTGCGGATATTCGGCCGGCAACTCGAGTCTCCAGGTACTGATCACACCATTTCCCTCAAACGGCAGAAACCGTTCGTCGCGCAGTTGAGTCTCAAACATACCGCTATCGGCGCTACCAGTACTGGTAACAATGGCTTCGGTGGCTCCGAAGTAGTCCGTAAATCGAGAATCGTCTCGATCCCGCAGGCGCAAATAACCGGGACTCGTCAAACCGGTACTATCATGACGCACTTCGCTCTTGAGCAGGGTCAGTTTGCAGTTGACGCTTGTATATGGCCCGGTCACGCTCGGAATGCTCACGCTGACAGACTTGATGCGACGGAGGTAATTGCCGGGCGTATCGAGGTCGAAAAGCCATTCGGGAACATCGAACTCGCATGTGCATTTCCCATCGTCCTTGACACAAAGATCGACTAACGCCTTCGGATCGAGCCGCCGCAAGGAAATGTGCTTGGTCAGCTCGTACTCGCGGCGGTTCTGGTCGAGGTAGGCGATTTCCAAACGCTTAAGGTCCTGATGCAATCGCTCTCCGGCCAGTAGACCATTGCGCAGCGAGTCCCAATAGTCATTCCGCACGATATTCAGCGGCTTGACGCCCAATTCGCGCGAGGCCGCACGCTCGGCGCGACGCGCCATGTCCACAGCCATGCGGTAGGCATTGAAATACAACCGCGAGAGCTCAGTCTTCATCCACTCATATAGCTGGACGTTCGAAAACTTGCTGCGCATCACCTCATCGACGGCCTTGGCCTGCTCGGTCTGTTCAAGATGGTTGTCTAACTCCTTTTTGGTGATATCGATACGGATATGATTGGCGAGAATCTGTTTGTCGATCTGCTGTAATTCCTTGAGAGTCTGATTGCTCTGGAACGCCCATTCGTCGCGTCGACGGATGTGGCCGGCCATCATTCCCTGTTGCTCAGCATAACTACGCCAGCCTTGCGAAACTGTAGAAAATGCTTCACCAGCAGCCGTTAATCCATGAGCCACTGCAGTGGAAATTTTGGCGCCTCCCTCAGTGATGATCGATGCGAATGCCGGGGCTGCAGCAAGATGTGCAACTCCGCTGGCAGTCTTAGCAATTCCGGCGGCCATTGACCATCCACTTGCCTCTATGAATCCAACGTACTGTTCGTCCTCTTCTTTGAGCAGCCCTAGACTCGATCTGCTACTTGCCAATGCCGAGTCAACGCTACCCAGCATTGATTCTTCCCCCGCACCTGTCTGCTCCCCTGGAACCGTAATGTCTTTTTTGCCCAGTAAGCGCTGGTATTGTTTGTACCTCGATTCGATAGACTTTCTGCTCGCACGCAGCGCCTCGATATTGCGCTCCGCTTCGGTTATTTGCAGCGTACGCACGTCATGCACCAGCTTGAGTAAACTAATTTCATTCGATGAGCGCAATTGGGCCAAGTGCTCTGCATCGCGCTTTTCGATGGCGGACAACATGGCTGCGCCTAATGACTTGCACTCGTTCGCTAATTCCGCAGCGCGGCCGGACAGAATGCTGTACCGGTAATGAGGCGGCGGTGCATACAGTCCCGCAATAACATCCCCAAGATCGAGACCTGCTGCTGTTGCACGTACGAGCAACTCAGGATCTATCGGCGCATCCATCAACGACAACGTGCGCCGGATACCCTCAATATTGCGGCAGTTCCGTATATTACTGAGCCGGGCATCGACCGTATTCCAATACGACAACACCTTGTCGTTGAACGGCATACAGAAATACAGCATGCCGTCGGGGGTCGGCTGGTATATCGTATCTTTTGGCCGCCAGCCTGTTGTTAGATTGCTTTGTCCTTGCACGCCAACGTCGATCCAGAAATTAGCGAATTCATCCCACTCGGTAATCTTGTCGTCGTAGCTGAAGGCCAGACGATTTGTTTTGCTCTGATGCAGTTGCGGACGGCGGCCAAGAATTCGTTCAGCAAGCACATACAACATGGTCGCCTCGTTGATGGACTCACGAGTATCGCGCCGGTAGAGACTATCGGCCCATGCAATGAGATTGTCCAGATAAGCAAACAGCGTCCGCCACAAAAACGCGATATGTCGGCGACGCGCGATCAGGAAGGGACGGAAAGGTGCATCGCGCCAGCGGTCGATTAACTTACGCACGACGCCGACATCGGCATCGCTTGCAAACCCGCCCGCCACCTGTGCCAGTGCGGTCAAATCGTCAATCACCTGTTGGTTCAAATCCAGCTCTTTGAATACGCGGAACTTCAAGAATCGTTTGGCACCGGCCCCGCCTTCACTGCTGGTGGGGTCAAACACAAAGCGCAGCCAGCGCTCCGCATCTTCGAACTTGTGCTGCTTCGACAACTGATCAGCGATCACCAGGGGGGCATGGAAAAATACTTCCCAGTTGTAGCAGGCATACGGGGCTCGGTTGTTATAAGCGAGTTTTCCGGTCAATGCATCAGTTTCCCAAGCCGGTGTGAAGCTCTTGAAACTCGGCGAGATGATCGGAGCCTCTTCCGCCTGAAATGTACTTTTCTGCATATCAAAATCTGGAACGTCCAGTGACTTATAGGTGCGCCACTTAGCGCATCTCACAGAGGCTTCTTTGTATGTATCTGGATAAAGCAATAAGTTTGTGCCGGATATCGCCTGCTTAACATCAAGGTCGATGTATCTGGATATTCCGTTTTCCGAGAAGTGCCATATGTTCGTGGGTGCTGGGCTGCCCATCGGCAATAAATGACTTTCTGCTCCCTTTACCCAGAAATCGTTACTTCCGGTTTCATTGAATATAAGGATAGAGCCGTTAGACGAATTTGTAATCGAAAGATCGGATGTCTGCCCTTGTCCGTTTGCCGGAGTGACTTCTAGAAAGCCATTCATCCACGGGATTGAATGGGCGACAGGATCATCTATCTGGGCCCTCCATGCAACATCATTTATGATGATAGTTTCATTTGATGTAATGGAAATTGTTTTGTACAGGGAAAGCTTTCTAGTTCTATTCAAATCGATACCAAGTGCTTCGACTTGCGTTTGGTTCAAATGTGTTCCATTGAAAACAAATCGTAGCGTTTGGTTTGCTTGCGATGCGGCAGGCACATCATCCAATGCAACGGAGTCGGCAGATAACGGCTGCGGAAGCAATTGAGAAGTCAGTTTCAGTGTGCATATCGGAGATGACTGTGTGCCTAATTTGGTTACGCTGATGTTTGATCCTGGCGTAAGAATATGACCGTCGATTACGCATTCGTATGCGCCTTCGTTTCCTTTTAGTTTCACGATGTCGGTAGTTGTGCTGTTGGGGAGGGCAATTTTTATCCACGCTTCACATGAGATGTTTCTTCTGGAGCAAGACTGTTGCATCCCAATAACGAATGTGTTGCCGTAATACGAAGGTGAATTGGCTTCCAGTCTTGTTAAAAATAGAGCCACACCTTCTTCGAAGCTATTTCCTGTAGGAACCGTAGAATCGGATGGGTTCTTAAAGACCGCGTCTTTCAAATGACTCGTACTATCCAGTTCCGCTTGATGTCTGGATATCGCATCACTTGGGTTTTTGTATGCCAGCCCCCAGTTTCGAAAGTCGCCATAGGAGACTGTGCCGCCGCTTAAATCGATAGCTACGTCACCAGGCGCTGATCGCCACCTTCCCTCAGCCATCCAGTTGACTTCAAAGAGCGAGAGAAGATCGGCGCGAAGTGCTGAATACCTCTGGCGTAAATCCAGCAGTGAGCCTGTTGAATTGTTTACGCTCTTAAGGATTGATTCAAAGTCTTCGGTTTGGTCAAAGATCAATGGATTAGGTGGTGACGCCTGTGAGACCGGATCATTGTTAGCGGTGTTGTTTATAACATCAAGCGTGTACACCCTGACAATAGCACGGGTTTCATCTATGTTCGTGTTACAGCGAAACGAAAATCCCCACCGTTCATCCATGAATGGGATGTCGGGAACAGAGACGGGCTCCCTGGCGATGTTGGCACGTTTCCAGCTCGAACCGTTAAATCGGGACCAAGCCATTTTGATCTCCCAGACATCCGGTCTGGGAACGTCCTGTTTAATAAATCTTATCTGCGGCCAAGCAATATGGAGATTGCCTCCCATTACATATGGCATCACATGATCGCCTTGAATATCCAATTCAATGCGCTGCCACGGCGACCACTCCATGTGAGAGCTGCCAAAATCAACGCAGTGGCGCCAGAAGTAGACATAGGGTGGATTAGGAGTTCTGCCAACAACATAGAGCGTTCGACGAAGAGGAATTCCGTACTCGTCACTTTGAACATTTCCCTGACTGTCACGCGAAATATCCTCATACATGCCAAGCACCTGCACTTGCCCCATCTGTGCTACATCGTCGAGGAATTGCCCAAACGCTTGATTGGCCAGATCTTGCGTCAACTCGCCCTGTCCCAGTGCCGACTCCAGTTGCTTGAAGCTCGATGATTTGTCGTCACGCAGTTCCGGAAACAGCCAGTTTTCCGGGAACAAGAAAACCTTTCGATTGGCTTCCCAGACGCGGTAGTTGCGCATCCAGGTCCAGCGCTGCTTGAGTTCCGGTTCAGCAGTGATCTCGGGCTCGATGCCGAACAGAATACGTTGCGCGAAGAGTTGCACGGCGGTGACGGCCTCCAAGATGCGCGTAGTTTCAAAGCACGGCTCCATCTGATGGTCGATAAGAAAATGCTCGTACAGTGCTTTTGGATCGCTCCATTTATCCGAATTATTGCGGCCGACGATCTGTGCGACATGATAGGCCACCAGTGCATCGCGTCGTTGCCGGCGCAACGAGTCTCGGATCTTCTGCAATGAGGTTTGTAAGTCGTCGCCCACCAGCTTCGCTTCGAGCAACGCTTTCGCCGTATCGCCTGCAAGCGCATTGTCGGGCAGATCCATCAGCCGGGCTATCTGAGTTGCATCGGCACCGACATGCTTGCCTAGCAACAGCCATTCGAACGCAAGACGCAATTTGCCCGGATTACGCAAATCAAATGTTGAGATTGCACTAGTCTGAGTTGAAAGGGCTTGCGCTATGAGGGGGACTGCGAGTGCTTCCACGATATCCACGCGTGCAGTCAACGGACGCAAGGTATCTGCAGAAACCTGTGCGCCGGGAGCAGCCAATCGAAGTAATAATTCACCGAAGGCCGGGGGTGAGAGCTGATCAGGCTGTTGCAGCCACAGCAGATCGAGCAATGCCTGCCAATGGGGGTTCTGCCAGGCCGTGCTATTCACGGGTGCCGACGCCAGCATATCGCGCCAGTTGATGCCCACGTTCGATCCTACGGCAACCCGTGCTGCAATCTGCATCAGTTCGCCATCGATGGCCAATGCAGTACTGAGGGCTATCAGCCGAGACACACGATCCATCCATGCGTGCAGTCGGGGCATCGCTGCGGCAGTCACACTCGGCGGAACCGGTTGAGCCGATGACACATCTGCCCAAAAGCTTCTGGCGAGAAATGCCTCGAACGCATAAAGGGGTTGCCCTTGCGCAGGATCGAGCATCAACCGCGTGCCGAGTAGAGAGCTGACATTAGGCTCCGCCAATCCGAACTGCTCGGCAAGAACGGCAATTAGTTCTCTTTCACGCCGTCTGGATGCGACCGCCGTCAGCAGGCTCATGAACCGTGCATCGGCGCTGCGATTGTTTGTCGCCCCAACGCTGAACAATGCTGCCGATTCATTCGCATCCATGAGTGGCTGCCACTCGCCAAGAGAATGCTCTGTGGCGCCTGACAATGCAGCAATCAATCCGGCCAAGACCGTGGCACCTGGTGCCCTTCCTGCCGGGCCGGAAGCATCGCGAATACCCCTCATTAACTTACCGGCAGTCGCGCGGTCATATATCTCGCCCAACACTTCGACGGCCTGTGTTTCCAAACCAACATCCAATCTCACAACGACGACAGAGCGGAGGCGTCGCTGCACCAATCCAAGGAGTTCTTCGATCTGCGCGTCGGTCTTGATCGACGGCGGCAATTCACCAGCCACCGCTTCCCATCTCCCTCTCGTCAGCAGTGCTTGCGCTGCCTGTTCTACCGTCAACCCAATCTCTCGCAGGCGCCTGGCGGCATGACAAAAACCTTCCAATGCATGCCAGTCTACAGGCTGTGCGGCCGGCCTATACCCGGTGATTTCTTTCAGGAGGTTGTATTGCGCAAGTGACAGCCCGAAGACCTTGCGCAAATGCGCCTCTGACATCGGTCGTTCGAGCAACGCGTCGAGCGAAAGCCCATAGACATCATGCAGGCGTTTGATAATCGTCAATTTGACGAGAAGGTCAGCCCGCTGTTGATCGGTCGTTGTCCCGCTCTCGATTCCTTCACACACAACAATGGCCTGACCAAGATGTTCGATGGACCACTCCGGTAGTTTTGCCTTTAAGCGCGTAAAGCGATGCAGGCGATCCAGAATCCCCTCCAGCACAGAGCCTTCAGCTGAAAGGCGCATTGCGCTGGTTTTACATTGCTCGCGTCCGCTCAATACGATTCCGTTGGAATTGCCGGACACGAATGCCGTCTTGAGCGTCTGCTCCAGCTCTTCCAGCGACAAGCCCGTGCGGTCGATCAACACAGACACCCGAATCAGAACGTCTTGCACCCTCTGATTGGTAAGCAGCTCCCCGGAGGCGGGATCAATGATTCCGATGTCGTTGGCTATGTTGAACCCATAGACCGCCCAGAGCCTGGTGCCCAGGCGTTGCTGTGTGAGCAATTCCCATTGTGAATCCGCATTCGTGTTTCCGGCCTGATCCATCGGCGCATGAAGAGCCTCCGAGGCCAGATGCGTCGGCATGACACCACGTCGTAACTCCAATACTTTCGCACGCGATACGCCAAGCTTGGCCAGATACGCGCTGACCTCGGCATACCCGAGATCGAACGGCAGATGCCAGGGATAGATCGCCTGACCCAGTTTCGGGTAGGCGATTTGCCGTATCGCATCTGCAGTGGCGCCGGGGGCGGCTTCCCGTGCCGCCGCTTTCTCTAGTATCTCCAGCACGATATCGATATGCTGGATCGTCTGTTCCGCGTTCTCACAACTGAGCCTCAGTTTGAAGATATCGGGACGCCTTGACCTGAGTTCATCCAACGCGCTGCCGCTAGTTCCCATAGACTTCGCCAACAGATTGAGCAAGTCGACCAGATACGCCGGCTGCCCCAGCATGGATTCACAAGGTCTGCAAATGCACTCGTCCAGATCACCGAACAATGCGGCCAGCGTCGGCGCGTTTTCGCGAACCGCCTCCGGAAGCGGGACCTTATATTCTTCCAAGTCTTTTTGCCGGTAGTACGATGGGCCCCGTCGATTGATATCGAGCTCAATCGTGACACCTTTGCCGCCTTCCACCAGTCCATCAGCATGACGCACGAATCGGTCAACTACCTCGGTCACCGCTGCTTCGGGCAATGTGTCCCGGTACTGTTTGCGCAGGTGTTCTCGCCCATAACGCAAGGCCACGCCGGGAGAGCTAATGCCCTTTTTCATAAGATTTTCTGCCAGTTCCATACTGACGCCGGTGCGCAGGAAACGGCCAGTGTTTCGAAGCATTGTCTGGATCATGGTTTCCTCGACCTTGACCGGCACCTTGCCCAGCAACAACTTCTCGACCATGGCAGGCTGATTCTTTATCAAGTCCGCCGCTTCGTTGAGCAGCACCCCCGGCAACTGAAACAGGCCCGCGTGAAGCTTCGACTCCAACGCCGTCAGTGGGTGCAGTTGTTCCACCTGCGCCTGAGTCTGCAGCGCCAGACCGGGGCTCACGCCCGCCTCCCCTGCCATATCGATCCAGTCGATGGCGTGCAATCTCGCCAACGGCGCAATCGAATCCGATGCGCCCTCCAGACGGGCATTCAAGGCGCGCGACAATCCCTCGTGCCCCGAGGTCAACTGATGCACCCGCACACTACGCACAAGTGTCTTGATCGGTGCTATTGCATCCGGATGGCGCTCCGCCAGCTTAAGCAGCGCATTAGTGTTGTTCAGACCTTTTTCCTGAACCACAGCCAGCGCATCCAATGCGACGACTTTCGGCAACGGCATTGCGAGACTTCCCAGCAACTTCGCAAAATCACTGTTGCTGCTTCGCCCAGGGTCAAGCTGTTGCAAGCGCTGAATCAATCGCAGTGCACCTATAAAACCATCCACCTGTTTCTCATTTAGTGGCGGAATCTGATGGGTGGACGCGGCGACATTCAAAGTCTGGATGACATTCTGTGCCGGCTCACGCAAGAGCGCGTCCAGATCTCTCGCGCCCCGCTGCCGGACAAGGCCATAAAAGAATGGCCAGCCATATTTTCGCAGAATGCTTTGCTCGGCCACATATTCGTCAGTCAGATGCAAGACTGCATCTCGCAGCATCTGGCTGGACACTGCCCACGCCTGCACGGCAGTTCGATCTAATCCCGTCTCAATCACAATAAAGTCGAGATCGTGCGCAGTGATGGCCTCCGGCGGGAGATCAGCCGGCGTTTCGTGAGTACCCGTTCCCTCAGCTGGCGCGCCTTGTCCCTTAAGTAGCGGAGCAACGGTTTCGCCGATTCGTTGCCACTCGGATATCGCTCCGATATTGGACAGCACAAAAGAGACGATTTGGTTCCGGTCTGCCCTCTGGATTTCCTGTTTGGCGAGGACTTCCCCCTCTGCGGTTTTACACACTTCAACAATGAGCCAGGGGGTTCGGCGTGACGGCAGATCGCCAAGCTGAAAGGCATCAGGGCGATAGCTGATACGATAGTCACCGTTCGCACCGGTTTCGTCGATGCCGAGCAACTGCGGAATCCGCAAATCCCGCTCGAGTGCGCGCACGATCATATTGGGTAGAGGCTTGCCATTGGCATCTTTAACCGTCCCCCGCACCACATACTGCTGGATGGGCACCTGCATATTCAGTTCGTATTCTGCAGGGGCATTGTTCTTTTTTTTGCTGGTGAACAGCAACTCGTTCTGATCATTATAGACACGCACGATCACATCGGCGCCGCCACGCTCTTTCTTGCTCCGGCGAAACACGGCTTCGCTGTAGGAAATCTTGTACCCGCCCGTTGTATCTGTCGTAGCCTGACCAAGCCTGTCCTCCCTAGATTCATCCTTGTCGTAGGCAATGACGGTCACACCCGCTGCCGGCGTGGCATCCCCATACGTCACAGTCCCAAAGACGAGACACGTCTGGCCTGTATCAGCTGTCGTATTCTTCAGAGACCTGTTCACCTCTGTCTTCCCGCCCATGAGGGGCTTCTTGGGTGCGGCAGGTGTGGTTTTCGATGGACGCTTCGGTGCCTTGGCCATTTATATCGTCTCCGTTACTTACATGGTTACTTGGTTAAGCGACTCAGACAACCGGAATGATTCCTGACACCGTTCTCTCTATTCGCTAAGTTCACGGGGTGACTACTTCCTAATTTGCGGCCCAAACAGAATTGACTGAAGGGTTGGCCGCTTTCGGAAAAAGATTTTCATGTCACGCAAAGATCTCTCAGATAAATAGGAGCTATCAACATTGACTGAGGATGATTTTTCCTGTTCTTCTTTCGTCAGAGAAGGAACGCCGGTGAGCAACCTGGGCGGCGCAGGAGTATAAATCTCTTCGAACCTGAATGCGTCCTCATGTTCAAGGCCAAGCCTAAACCATCCATAGCCCCCGTTGTCACTTGATCTCGCATCCGTCCCAAGGTCTATACCTATGGATCGACCAATTCGTTTCTTGTAATCATGAATAGGCTTCATGACGTTCTCTCCACCAAAAGCAAGAAACTCCCGACCGACATCGCCAGCCATTCCAGGCCCTGATCTTCCCCAGAAATAGTATTGCGCATCGCGAAGCAAAACGCTCCGCGATGCATGTGACACCTGTGGAAACTTTGGATCTTTCTGTTGGCGAACGGCTGTAAGAAATTGAAATGCGAGATCAAGCTTATCTTGCGTGGACGCCGTTTCTCCCAGCTTCAATTCGGCATGAACCAACAATATATTAACCAATAATTGAACCCGCTCTACATGCCATGGGTCATCGATCCGTTCATCCCATTCAACCTCGCGCTTTATCTCCTCAGCGACCCACAACGGAAGTTCTTCGTATTCAAAAGCTTGAATGCTTTCAAGAACCTTCTGTTTATGCTCTTCTGGAATATTCGGCTGAGAATCCGTCTGGTGTAAAGCCTGTTGTTTTTGTTTCTCCGAAGGACTTATTGCTTCATCATGACACGCATCGCAAATTCGATGATGCTCATTTGGCCTTTGCGTGTAGCCCTTAATCGTCCGTTCGCTTTCTGGGATGTCGCCAAAATCAATCTGTTGAGGTTGTCCTTGTTTACCAGTTTTATCGATGGTGTTGATCGGAGAAAAGTCAGCATATGCATAAGTATTGGGTCCGCCTTTGATCCCCAGAGGATCAATGCTGCCCCATCTTCCCAGCCACGAGGCGTAATATCTCGCCGTGTGGTAGCTCAGTCCACTCTCCTCATCCCTCTCCATCCCCGTATACCGATAGCGCTTCGCTGGTGCTTCGCTGTCACGCTTCATCGCCCGGTAGGCACTCGTGCCATAGGGGTGATATTCCTCATAGGAAATGATCGCCGCCTCGTGGTCCAGCTCCAGACACGCGGAACCGAGATGATTGCTGTACTGATAGCGGAACAGGGTTTGGGCCTTGACCGTCAGACCATCGGGCCGTGGATGTGGGGTGCCTTTCGAGCTCACAACCACGTCATCCACCAACAGCACACGCTGCTCACCTTCAAACAGATGATGGGATTCGATCTCTTCGACCGGGGCGGTACTCCTCCCATTGTAGCGGCGATAGCGCTCATAGCCGCCGAGATAGATCCGTTCCCAATAGCCGCCTAATCCATTCTGATTCACGATGCGTTTTCGCGTGCGTTGCTTGCCTGCGTCATACTGGTAGTGCGCCACCCCGCCGCCGCCGAGATCGAGACTCCTGATCATATCTCGGTGATCCCATTGCAGCCGTTGGCCCGGTGCAACATTGGCCAGATTCAGCATATTGCCGTGGGTGTCGTAGCCGTAGGTGACTTTGTTACTAGCACCTGAGTCGTTCCAACGGGGAGCATGTTCCCATGTCCGCCAGAGGCGGTTGCTGGCCGGCTGTGCAGGGTTGTTGAAGGCATAGTCATAGTTGCGTGTCCAGCCGTTGGCCGTGTTCGGCACTTTGTGTTCCATTTGCAGGATATTGCCGACGCTGTCGTATTCATAGCGCTGCGTGTATCGACGCAGGGCTGTGGGGGCGGTGATTGGGAAAGTGGTAGCTTCTTCGCGGTCGAACAGTCCAGGGGATTGGCCGGGGTCTACGCTGTCGTTTTCCCTGCCGGTAGCAGAGATCAAACGATACAGTGCGTCGTATTCATAGAGACTCTTTGGTTCAACGATGGCATTGGCAAAGAACACCGGCTTGTAGGCCTCGTCGTAGACCGCCGTGATATTGCCGACCGGATCATAGGTGTAATGTAGTTGCTGGATGATACCGATATCCTGAAGGTTAGAGTGCCGATCCGGAAAGTCACTCGCATCGACCGGGCGTGTGGTTCGAATTTGTGTCAGGCGGAAAGTCTCCTTGTCATATTCGTATTGAGTCAGCGTGCCGTTGCCGAGTTCGAGATACTCCTTCTGACCTTTGGCGTTGTAGCGAATCTCCTCGATGGCCTCCGTCGCTGTCCCGCGCACAGTCAAGGTTTCACTCTGCAAAACTCCACGCTCGTTGTAGATAGGCCTGTAGACTGCCCCCACCCCGCCAAGCCGGTGCCAATTTTCCTGCCGCGTCATCCGGTTCAAGGCATCGTGTTCAGTGATCTGTGCATAGGTTTCTGTTTCAAGCTTGCCGGCCAGATTTCCCTGCCAGTCGACGACGGATGCCGTGGCATCTTGCACCAACGTACGCCGCACCTCCTGCACATTGCCCTTGAAGTCGCGGCGGATGGTCTCCATTAATCCACTGGAATCGTACTGGCGGATGAGTTGGCCGAGGAGGTTGGCAGTCTTGTCCTGAATCAATTGTGGATTTGGGGTACCATCCGGATTGTTGGTGTCCCGATACTCATACCGCTCAATCATGATTGACACATCGGTATCAACCGCGAGCCACTGTGCTGTGGGGCGATGCAGCGCGTCGTACTCAGTTTGGTACAGCCGCTTCTGAATCGCCGTACCATCGCCCTTGTTGTTTTCATCCCACGCCAGCATGGGCTTCCCGGCTGCGTCCATCAGCACCCAGCGCTCGCCAGAGTCCATACTGTGCTGGAACAGCAGATTGCCGGCGATGTCGTAGCAGGGCACGGCATTGGCAGACATGGCGTTACTCGCATCATTATTTGCCTTGGCTGGCGTGATGTACTGCATGACCAAGTTGCCGCGCGCGTCTCTGATCCACAGCGGCTTCCCTTCGGCATCGAGCTTGGTGAAGGTGAGATAGGTATCGTCCACGCCATTGGTCCGGTTGTGTGCGATAGCGATGACTTCCCGACCCAGGCTGTCGAGATGCACTTGGGCCGGAGTGTTAGCGTGCTGCGCAGCCAGCCAGGCTGCACGCTGATCGGGAGTCGCGGTAATCTCACCGGTGACAGGATCGCGTGGCAACGGTTGTGTCGGATCGACTGGAGTACGATCCGCATACCATTGGCTCTCCAGCACAGTGTCATTGGCATCGAAGGTCTTCACATGCCAGGGTGAGAATTCCACACGGCTGAACGTGCCATCCGGCATGTCAGTGCGCACCACCCGGCCAGCAGCATCGTAATAGGTGATGGTGGTCACACCTTTAGCAGGCGGCTCTTCACAGCCAAAGCCTTGTTCGCTAAAACTGGGCTCGTATTGTTTGACCGGCTTGCCCTTGTTGTTGAGGACCGTGAGCCCGTTAATGATCCAACGTAACGGCCCACCCTCCTGTTCGGACTCGGCCTGCACCTTCTTCATCAGCACATTGCCGCCGCCGTCTGAACATTCCATCGAGACTTGAAGCGGGTTTTCTCGTAACGGATCGAGCGCCACCCTGCTGGCGTGGCGTTCACGCACGATGCCGCAGGCACCAGCGGGGCAGCCTTCCCACTTGATAAATCTTCCTTGCGCGTCGCGCTCTTCACCAAAGTGATAGACAAAGCGGGCGCTTGCATTGCCCAGCCAGGTTCTGGCGGTTTGCTCATTCATCCTGGCGTTAGTGCAAAAGGCCTGCACTGCACCGGCGGAAGGATTGAGCAACGCATCGTCAAATCCAATCAGGTCATCCGCTTCGGTCCCTTTGCCCTTGACTGCCGAAGCCACGACCATGCCGAGGATGTCAAACGCGACTTCGCTGTGGTTGCCGTTGGCATCCACCATGTCCATGGGGGCAAGCACACGGTAATCGAATCGCGGGTTGCCCAAATGATCCAGTGTCACGCCGCTGCTGTTACCCAAGGCATCGGTGCTGGACTGGATAAAGAGGTCATATTTGCCGTCGTATTGAAGTGTGGTCTCGTTACCGAATGGATCGGTGTACCGCGCGGGGAGATAAAAGTGTTGGGCGGTATCGCTTTCAAAGCTGGCTCTGCCCGATGCGATCCAATACTGATCTTCAAGCGGTTCTGGAGTGATGGGATAGCCTGCAAACAAATCATCCCCTTTGTAGTAACCGCTGACCGGGAAGCCGCTGACCTGTTCATCGAGCGCCGACACGGCGGCATCAATGCGTTCTTGATCCCCATATACGCTAGCAATCAAATCGTTCGTAAACGCGAGTTTGTAACTTTCATAGGGCAAGCCAAGTGGGCCATGCTCTCCGAATGGGCGGTGATGGATCAAGTCGTCCGCAAAGAACAGAGTGCGCACACACTCCACCAGGCGCTTCTGCGCTGTGCCATTGGGCTGTTTGTGGTAGGCAATTTCACCGACACCGCTGCCTGTCAAGTTTCTCTGCTTTAACTCGGCAAGCGTGAAGTATGTGCCTGATGGTTGAATACCTGTCACTTCCCATGTCTGGGTTTGGCAAGGCATACGCAGGCGGTACGTGTTCAGATCGTTAATGTCCTCGGTAAAAAGGGTGCAATTGAGTGCAAGATGGCTCTCATTTCTTTGCACCTGGTCGATGAGCGCGCGCTGCTCGTCGGTCAGCGAGGGGTCGGAATGGCGGCCGATGCGCGGATACACCGCCGCAACTGATTCCAGAACATTGCCCATTTCGTCGATCTTCAGATTCAACGTGTGCGCAATGCGCGGATCAGGACTCGATGCCGTCTGACGCAGATCCAATTCGTAGTTGTAGGTGATTGCTTCGCTCTCCGTCACGAGAAAGACGGCATGGCGGTTGATGCCCTGGGACTGCACACGGGTGATGGTGCTGTTGTGATAGGCGGTGGTATAGAGGCGCACAGGCACCTCTTTCTCTTTGACGAGTGCATCCACATCCAACTCGAACACTTCCTGGCGGAGCACCATGCCCTTACAGGCACGGACCGCTTCGCGCCATTCCTCGGCGGACAGATCGGTTGGAATCAGCGTCGGCTCCGGAAGCTGGTGCTCGGTGAATCCGGGAATGGGATAATACTCGTCCTTGAACGCCGAGAGGATGCGATCCCGCTCGAAAGCCGCACCTGTATGGTACCAGGTCACGGTCTTGATGGGGGGCTGATAGAGGGTATGGTTGTCGGTGATGTAGGGACTAGCTGCGTTGCCCTGCATGAACTTGCCGTAGGTTTCCACGTCTCGCTGCTCGACGCGACCGAAGCCACGAAACTCGCGCTCGATCCCATCGAAGTAGCCGTGATGGTAGCTATAGGTGCTGGCAAACTCGGTTTGGCGCCATGTGTCACGAACGCTGACCTTTTCGACACAATGGACTGGAAAAGGCAATCTGGTGATCCAGGGCTTCCCCGCCTGTTGATCTTGCAGATAAAACTTGGTCGAAGGGGCATAGGTGATTTCGGTTTCAGCGCCGAGGTTGTTCTTGGTCTTGATGAGTAGATGCGGCTTCTGCCCGCCCATGAGGTCGATGTAGCGGATGGTGCTGCGCGCCTCACCCGGTAATGGCGATGACCAGACGAGGCAGGCGGTGCCGTTGCCAAGCAGATCGACAGTGGAGACGGACGACAGGTTATCGATACGCGGGAAGGCCGTGAGGAGGCGCCTCTCACTCCAGGCATTGCCGGACTGGTTGAAGTAGAGCTGCACGCCCTGACCGGTGAGGTACAGAATGTCCACCAGACCGGAACCGTCGATATCGGCGAGGCGGATGCGGCGTTGGTCGAACAGATCAGGCGCATCGAACCAGGGCGCGTGATCCATTGTGACCTTGGCGCCGAAGCGGCTGTACCCCAGATTGGGCCAGTAGCAGACAGCGCCGTTACGGATACGCACAAGATCGGTCAGGCCATCCCCCGACATATCGGCGAGATAGATAGATTGAGTGCCATCGGCGAAGACTAGCCGCGGACCTTGCTCTTCGTCTATGGCCTGGCGCACTCTCTCGCCGGGGCCGAAACCGGACTCGGCCAGTGACGGGTACCAGCTGAAAACTTGGTCTTCAGTGATCAGGATGTCGGCGTGGCCGTCGCCGGTGAGGTCGATAAATTTGAGATTGGGATCGCGCCAGGCTATATTCGGAAGGGAGGTAAATGGCTTGTGTGTCTCCCACTCTTCATCAGCCGTTCGCTCAAAAACTCCCGGGGTCGCTCCCTCAAAATCCACGACATCCAGCTGACCATCGCCCGCCAAATCCAGGAGTTGTTGACCGCCGCTGAGATTGGCTGACGAAGGAATGGTGGCCACGCACTCCAGCGGGGCAAAGCGAGCGCGGGTGGTTTCGTTACCAGCCAGATCTCTCACCGGCACCGCGCTCTGGTTCCGCTTGTAAAACCAGGCTCCGCCCTGCTCTGTCAAAATTCCTGAGAGCCCCTCACCATCCAAATCAACCCACTGGTAACGGCTGCTATCTAAACCCTGAGGCAGGTTCTCCAGGCTGGCAGCATCGACTTCCTGCACCTGTTCCTGAATGGTAGCCTTGCTGTAGGTAAACTCGACCGGCGGGAAGGATTCTTTCAGATAGGTTCCATCAGGCTTGCGCTTGTAGCCGGACTGGGCGACGGATGTGAGGAAGGAGGCAAGCGGACCTTGCGCATGATGAAAATCCGTTGAACGCACCAGACAAGGTGTCACCCCCAGTTCGGTAAAATGATGGAACATCAAGACACGCCGGCACAACCGATAGGCCCGCACTTCAAAACCGGCTCGGTAGGATGAGAAGGGGTCCTGGCGAACGGGCCATTGCCTGCCTGGTTCGTCTCGCAAGGGTACGTCCAGATCGTGACCCCCATAGTCAAACACCACTTCAAACATCCAGGAGGCCTGAGTCAGATCCGGTTGGACCAACCGCGAGACACGATTCCCATATTTAATACGCTTCAGATAGCGATTGGCCGTGCGGACACGATTGCGTTCGTTGGCCTGTGAGGTGTTAACGCCCGCTGAGTCCTCCGGTTTGTAGTCATAGACAATGGCATTGCCCTTATCGTCGTAACTTTCGCAGATCAGCCAGCTGAAGCTATGGGTCTGATCAGCCGGATCAGCGATGCGGCTCTGCCTTGTCTTGCCATACCATGTGGTGATGTTGTCTTTGGAAATGGAGCGCCAGAAGGTGTCGCCGGGATCTGTTGTATTCGTCCAGCGCTCGATGCGCGCAAACAATCCTTCGATGCGCGGACGATACCGGCGGATTGCGTACCCCGGCACCGTCGTGGTGTCTTTGTGGCGACTCCCATCCGGATTGAGCACAGGAACCAGATCTTCAGCTCCGGAGAGGATGAAGACATCCGACTCATCCACGTCTCGATATGTCGGCAGACCTTTGTCGGTTTTGCGCGTGATGGAGGGAAGCGACAGGCTCCAGCCAATTCCAAAGGGCCCATTGCCTGCACCGGAATCATAGGAAAGAGAGAGCTGCGGGCCGAAGCCTGAGCGCCCAGGCGAGGTCGCAATCGGAACTGACATCGAACCGGTACCAGTCACCGGATTGGCTGCGAACTTTTCGCCGATTCCTCGGATGGCGCCGCCGCCCTTCGGCAGCGAGATAGCAGGAGGGCTGATCTGAAAGGGTTTCTTGGGAGCGTTTGAGGTGCCGGTCTCGCTTTCTTTAGCTTCTCGCACCTCAACACTCCAGGTTAGTTCGATTCGCGAACTGGATGATGGCGGATTCAAGGTGCCGAATCAAGGTGAAAGCGCCGGACCGATCGTTCGACAATATGTCACAAACACGGTACAGCCCTAGATCTGCTGCTGTTCACGTGTGCAGAGGCCACGCGACACTACAACAATCGCCATGCTGGCGTAGGTCACGGTGGAGTTGTATTGACGGTGATGTTGAGGTTACAACACCGAGGCGTGGCACCGGTGATCCAGATTCGGCTAGCTCACCAGAGTTCCTCACGACCCCGTCAATGTGTTTCGTAACCGTTGCGCCTCTTCCCAGTACCGGCGATTGCTTGCTGAGGCTGTGGCGCTGAGCGGGTGCGAAAGAATGGCGTCGAGTTCCTTCCGCGCGGCGGCGGAGTCCTTCCGTTTCATATAGGCTTTGGCCAGGTCAAGCCGCGCATGCAGATAATTCGGATTGGCTGCCACCGCTCGACGGAGATGCGTCAGCGCGCCTTCTGCATCACCGCCTAAGACCCAGGGTAATTCCCCCAAGATCATCCCCTTCATATGCAGTGCTGCCGCATGGTTTGGGTGCAGCTCTAAGGCCCGGTCGACGTGCCGTTTCAACTCCTGCACTGTCAAAGCGGATGCCATCAGGCCGGTCAATTGCGCGGAACTGCCTAGATTTGCCGCATAAAGATAATGCGCCTCTGCATTCTGTTCTTGAGCTTCGATGGCCTCTCGCGCCGCCTTTGCGCCTTCTTCATAGGCCGCTTTGCGTTTCGACTGGTCTGAAACAAGCGCATCGCCAAAATCCAGATAGACATCCGCCAACCGCACGAGAAAGTCTGGATCGGAAGCATGCTCGGCCTTTTGGGCGAGCAACTGTTTGAGCTGAGCGTGAAGTGACGGTCCTGCCGGCGCGTCTCCCGTGGTATCCGCGCTGACCATACTCCTCATGGCAAAGAGAAGAACCGCCACAAGGACGTGAACCGTCATGCGTCGAACCATGGGGTCTCAGAAGAACGCCATGCTGGCGTAGGTGACGGTGGAATTGTACTGGTCGGTGATGCCGCGGTCGTAGCGGAGGACTTGCCCTTTTTCGGCTTGGATCAGCCGGAGCAAGGAGTAGATGGAGGAAAACCCGGAGATGCGGCGCTGATCCTGTTCTTTCTGAATATAGGCGGCAAATTCATCGGGCTTGAGTTCTTCCACCGGCTTGAGCATCTCCAAGTCGAATTGCATCGAACGGTGAAATGAGAAGTCGGTTGGTGGCGCTTTGTCGCCATACCGCATGCCGAGATGAGCCAGTTCCGCTCCGGCGATTACACAGTACGTTCTACCCGTCTCGCTCAATACTGTTCGCACACCGGCGAGAAACTGATCGACAGCTTGGCGCACTGCTGCATCGAGCAGGCTGGATGCCGAGAACGATGTCAGGATCGGTACGATCGTGAATGGCTTCTTGGCTCCGACGATCTGCTGGAGAAATGGCAATTGAAATTCGATCGCATGCTCGACCTGATGGCAGATATCTTCTTCGAAGGATGCCGGTAGACATTCCTTCAGCCGTGCAACAATGGGCTGATCTGTGCGAACGAGGCCCAACGGCGTTTCGAAGTCCTTGTCCGTCAGGGCAAACAGATTGTCCAGCCCGGCATAGGCTGTGCCGAATACGACGTACACATCGGGCTGCTCTGAATCTTGCAATTCTTTATACGCCCACGCATAGATCGGCCCAGCCTGTTTCAGATCGTAGGTCGGCGCCACTAACCCCTTGATCGGCTTTCCCTGGTTTTCAGACGGCTTGAAGTCTGGGCCTTCCTCGGATGTAAAGAATCCGTCGATCTGCTTTTTCAGCTTCGCTCCGTCGGCTTCGTAACTGCGGCCGGCAAAAGCAGCCTTCCTTAGCGGTGCTTGCCGATACTCATCCCGGAGGCGCAGCCTGGCACTGTCGGCCTTCGCCCCTTCCAGAAAGAGCTTCTGATCGAGATCCTCGACCAGTTGTTCCACTTTGCTCGGCATCAGAAATTCACCAAAACGCTTCAGATAGAGCGAACCGATTTGCAGCAGCGAATGCTCACCGTCGAAATGCTGGACAATGAAAAAGTAATTCAAAGGTAGAACGAGCTTCTCCTTGCTCAATCCACTCGGGTCCCAGAGAACGATAAACTGATCCTCTCCCTGTTTAATGGGCGAGAATTGGAGGTTTCTCAGGATGGGATACAGTTTGGGATCTTTAGCTGTGCTGGATGTCATGATGAATGGTTCGTTTGGTTTGTCTGGCGAATTCGGTCTATCTGGTGTATCTGGTCTGTCCCGTCTATTTGGCCTATCTGGTCTGTTTAGTTTGGCGCGTAAGAATAGTTGCCATTTCGTTGATGCAGTCTATCCGGACTATGGACCATTTCGTCAAGAGGCCAAGAGCAACAATCCCATCGCGCTAAACAAACCAGATAAACCAAACAAACCAGACAAACTTATGACTCTTCCTGCTTCCCCGTACTTGACCGCCAACTAAGTGCAACGAGCGCCCCGATAGTCAGGATAGCCAGCCAGAGCGTCGGATTCCCGTATGACGCATCGGAGAATTCGATCAGGTCGGTCAATCGGCCGATCAGAAGCGACATACGCGCCATCACGGTATAGCCGAAGGCCGCTCCGAACGCGATCATCAAGAACATCACGCCGGTTTTTGCGACGAGCTTGCCCGGCCCGCTGTGCTCGATCGAGAAGAAGAAGTAGAACAGCACTGAGATCACGCCGATCAAAATGATGATCACGTTGATGCTGCTCGACGGGTTAAGGAGATTCATCGAGAAGGTCACACCATCCCCGCCGGCCAACGACAGCAGGGGTCTCACGGTATCCTCAATCTGCCTCAAGATAAACGATGAAATCGTGCGTGGAATCGCGAGTCCCGATCCGACCCCCACGATAAAGGCAAAGGCGTAGCGGGACAGCCAGGCAGCTTTCGGCACATAGCGTGTCAGCATGAGCAGGCCGATGGCGACAGGAATCAACAGGGCATACTCACCTTGTTCGAAAATCGGCTTGACGATCAAGTGTACGATCACCGTGTCGTAGGCCTTCACGATCGTGTACCCGACCGACACACCCACATAGAGATGTTCCGCCAGCTTGAATAACGGGTTATCTTTGTACAGGAACGTGAAGATACACAGGGTCAAGCCTGTCGCCACCCACGCTCCGAGTACCGTTACATCCATAATCCTGCTTATCTCCAAAACCGATAAATGACCGATACTCCCCTACTTACCCCAAAGTGGTCCGGATGAGTCCCCTACTGCGCGCACATTGGCCCCCCCCCCCCCCCCCGGGACCCCGCGCCGGGCCCAGATGACCGACGGAAACCACCCCGCCCTAATAAAAATCAGA
>Ga0315912_10000781_pt1 | contig 47809 bp, 37 predicted proteins | sample VfabasoilMG_FD_204469 | JGI IMG/M metagenome (GOLD analysis project Ga0315912, IMG submission 204469) | Garden soil microbial communities collected in Santa Monica, California, United States - V. faba soil | ecosystem: Environmental > Terrestrial > Soil > Garden | place: USA: California... | reverse complement strand
GTCCCCGCGGGCGACACGGTGACGGTCACGGTGACCACGCAGGCCAATGACGACGTGGTGCTGTTCCGCGGCAGCGACCTGCGCCGCCGGTTCGTGAACAACGGCGACGGCACGCACACGTTCGTCTTCCGCAGCGGCCGCTTCGGGGGCCTGCGTCACTTCGCGGTGGACGCGCTGTCGCACGGCACGCTGTTCGACGACGCGGCCCCGTACGACGCCAACGCGTGGGCGATGATCTTCTCGGTCGAGCCGATCCGCATGCCCTGCGATGACGGGGACGACGGCGATGATGGCGACGACCGCGACGGCGGTCGCCACTGAGCGCTAGCCGGTAAGCAACGGGCGGCTCGTCCCTCGGGACGGGCCGCCCGTTCGTCTTCGCGCCTCATGGCGCGCCGCTTCAGTGCACGAGCGGCTTCGCGGCCTTCGCACCCCAGAGCTGGGCGAGCCGCCGATCGCGGCCACAGCCCTCGCGGTAGGAGGTGTAGCGCTCGGGGTCCTTCTTCCAGAAGTCCTGGTGGTATTCCTCCGCAGGCCAGAACTTCGTGTAGGGCAGGATCTCGGTGACGATCGGCTGCTTGAGCACCTTCGAGGCTTCGATCGCGCGGCGGCTGTCCTCGGCGAGCTTCTTCTGTGTCGCGTCGTGCGCGAAGACGGCCGAGCGATACTGGCGGCCGTGGTCGCAGAACTGCCCGTTCGCCTGCGTCGGGTCGATGCCGTGCCAAAAGAGGTCCAACAGCTTGGCGTACGACGTCACCGTGGGGTCGAACGTGATCTGGATGGACTCATAGTGGCCGGTCACCCCGGCGCTCACCTGTTCATAGGTCGGGCGTTCCTCGCGTCCGCCGGTGTAGCCCGAGATCACCGACTTCACGCCGGGCTGTGCTTCGAACTGCGTCTCGCCGCACCAGAAGCAGCCCATCGCGAACGTGGCCAGCTCGGTGCGCGCGGCCTTGGCCGGCGTGGGCGCGGGCGCGGCCGCGGGCCGCGTGGCAGGCGTGGCAGCGGATGCGGTCGCAGTCAGGGCGAGCGTGAGCAGCGCGGTGCCGAGCGCGCCACGGGTGAGCAGGAGCGAGCGGATCATCGAGGCCTCCGGGTGCGGGGAACGATCTGGGGTCTCGCAGGGAACGCGCGGCGGCCACGATCGTGACACGCGGCGGGGTCAGGCCGGTGTCAGTTCTCGGGCTCGGACTCGCGGTCGGCCTTGGACTTCCGGACGAAGATCTCGGCCCACTCCTGGAGTTCCTTCTTCGACAGTGACACGGGCTTGTCGGCGGTCTCGTCGGCTCCCGGCTTGCCGCCCTCACCCTCGTCGCGGCCGATGTCGCCCAGCGCCGAGGCCAGGAAGATGTCGGCCAGCGAGACCTCCGCGCCGTTCGCGCGCGCGTGCCGTGCCACCTCGATGTCGGACGTCACCACGCTCACGTCCTCGTCGCCGCCCGAGTACTTCTCGACCCAGCGGCGGATGACGTCGTCGGCCTTCTCGGGCGGGCGCGAGAACACCACCTGCACGCGGCCCGTGGGCACGTCGGGGCCGCCCTCCTGCGTGCCGTCGAAGATGACCACGAAGCGCACGTTGTTCGCCCCCATCATCCACGCCAGCAGGTTGATGAGCAGCTCGCGCGATTCGCGCAGTGTGCGGCCCTCGCCGGGGCGCAACCGCGGCGAGCGCAGGATGACGTTGTAGCCGTCCACGAGGACGAGCTTGGGTTCCATGTTCATGCGGACATGGTCCGCGCCCGCACGCCTGGCGTCAATCGCGGGGCAGGCTGCGCCGTCTGGGTTCGCAAGCGGCCGTGCGCGGTCCGCGACGGGGCGAATCGGCACCGCCTGAACGCGAACGGCGGGCGTCGCGCGTCGCGCAACACCCGCCGTGCGTCCGCGCCGAAGCGCTAGATGCCGCCGCGAGCCGTGTGCAGGATGCGGCCGCCGGCGCCGACCGCCCAGCCGCGCAGCGTGTCCACGAACCAGACGTCGCGCAGGTACTGCGACGTGTTCGCGATCTGCGGATCCCAGGTCACGCCGCCGTTGAGCGTCTTCAAGACCAGGCCGCTGCCGTTGTTGCCCACGGCGTAGCCGACGAAGTCGTCCACCATCTGCAGGCTCTGGATGTCGTTGCTGGCCCCGAATGTGCCGAGCGACCACTGCAACGAGTCCGGCGTGGAGGTGGTGAACGGGTTCACGCCCTGCGCACCCCCGGCCACCGCCCGCGTCATCGAGCGCCGCCAGACCGAGCGCAGCGCCAGAGCGGTGACGGACGGCTGCACGATGTACCAGCTGCGGCCGGCGTCGTGCGTGCCGAGGATCACGCCGCCGTCGCCCACCGCCCAGCCATTCAATGAGTCGCTGAACGACACGCTGCGCAGCACCTGCGCGGTCGGGCTGGAGCGCGTCCACTGCTTGCCGCCGTCGGACGTGCGCACGATCGTGCCGTTCGCTCCCACCGCCCAGCCGCGCGACGTGTCGGCGAACCACACGCCGTAGAAGTTCTCGGCCGCGGGCACGGTGAGCAGCCGCGTCCACGTGGAGCCGCCGTTGCGCGTGCGCATGATGGTGCCGCCGTGGCCGACGGCGAACCCGGTGGCCGCGGTCGTGAACCACACGTCGTTCAGGTTGAACGCGGTGTTGCTGGGCTGGGCCGCCCAGCTGGCACCCGCATTGGAGGTGCGCACGATCGTTCCGGCGTCGCCCACAGCCACTCCGTCCACACCGTTGGGCTGCATGAACACGCCGTTCAGGTTGTTCGTGGTGCCGCTCGGCTGCACGTACCAGCCGGGCTGCACGTAGGCCACGACGGTGGACGTGTCGCCCTGACCGCCGGAGTACGCGAACAGCGAGGCGATCCCCTCGCCCACCGCGGTCACGTTGCCGTTGGTGTTCACCGTGAACACGCGCGTGTCGCTGCTCACCCACTGGACGACCGGATTGGCGACCGCGACGGTGTCGGTGTCGAGCGCCGCCGCGAGGAACATGCGGTTCTGCCCCAGCAGCAGCGTGTCGGTCTCGGGCGTGACGACCAGCGACGAGAGCGGCACTTGCGGCAACGGCGTCACCGTGCTCGGCGCGCCACAGCCGGCGGCGGTCACGTGAGCGGCGGCGATGAGCGTGGCCAGTACGACCAGCATCTGCGGGCGACGGCGCATGTCCTGGTTCCTCGGTAGGTTCGGCGGACGCCCCCTGCGGGACGCGAGAGCGGCCGCGGGGAGGCCGCTCGGGTTCCCCTGGGTTATCGGCCGCAACGGGCATCGGCATCACCATGGTATCGGACCGCGGCCCGAGCGGCCTTGTCCGCGTTGGGGGGGCCGCTTACTGTCCTCTGGATCGCCCAGCCCGGGCCCCGCCCCGGGCTTCCCCACCGCCGGCCGCCAGGCCCGCGAGCGCCCCGCCCAGGAGTGCCCATGCTGCAGGTCCGCGATGTCCTCAAGACCTACGACGGTCGCGCCGTCGTGAACCGCGTCAGCTTCGACGTGGCCGCGGGTGAGATCTTCGCCCTGCTCGGGCCCAACGGAGCCGGCAAGACCACGCTGATCCGCATGATCACCGACATCGTGCGCCCCGACGCCGGCACGATCACGTTCGGCGGCCACGCGGTGAGCGGGTCCGACCGGCCGAGCACGTCGTACCTGCCCGAGGAGCGCGGACTCTACAAGAAGGTCCCGGTGCTGGACGCACTCGCCTACTTCGGTGAACTCAAGGGCATGAGCCGTTCGGATGCGCGCCGCGAGTCGGTCGCCCTGCTCGAGGAGTTCGGGCTCGCCGCGTGGTCGCGCAAGCAGGTCTCCGCGCTCTCCAAGGGCATGCAGCAGAAGCTGCAGCTGTGCACCGCGCTCATCGGCCGGCCGCAGCTGCTGATCCTCGACGAGCCGTTCTCCGGGCTCGACCCGATCAACGTGCAGGTGCTCGAGACCGTGCTGCGCGCGCGCCGCGGCGAGGGCACGACGGTGCTGCTGTCCACGCACCAGATGAACAAGGTCGAGCAGCAGTGCGACCGCGCGCTGATGATCAATCGCGGCCACATGGTGCTCTACGGCAAGGTCGGTGAGATCCGCCAGCAGCACGCCGAGAACACCTACGAGCTGCACGCGGACGGCACGCCGCAGCGGGTGGCGGGGGTCAAGTCCATCGCCGCCGAGGACGGCCACTGGCGCGTGGCGCTGGAGAAGAGTGCGCACCCGGCCGCGGTCTTGAAGGCGCTGCTCGACCAGGGCCTCGCCGTGCGCGCGTTCACGCCCGAGGTGCCGCCGCTCGAAGACATCTTCGTGCACGTGGTCGAGGCCGGCGTCGGCCTGGACCAGGGCAAGAGCGGTCCGCCCACCGTGGACGAGCTGCACGAGCTGGGAGGTGCGCGATGAAGTTCACCCTGTCGAAGGTGCTGACCATCGCGCGCCGCGAATACCTCACCACCGTGCGGCGGCCGATGTTCGTGGTCACGCTGCTGGCCACGCCCGTGATCTTCCTGTTCGCGGGGGTCATCTCCACGAAGATGCAGGTGGACGACGCCGTGGCCCGGCTGTCCTCGGCGCGCGTCGTGGCCCTGGTGGACTCCTCGGGACTGTTCGCCGACGCGCCATTGTCGTTCGAGTACCAGGCGCCGCGCGCGCCCTCGCTGGATCCGCGCCAGGCCGCCAAGCAGATCAAGCAGGACAAGCCGTCGCCGAAGGTGCCGGTCGTGTTCCACCCCTACGCCGACCAGGCCGTCGCACTCGATTCGCTCGAGCACGGACACGTGAAGCAGGTGCTGGTCGTGAGCTCGGACTTCCTCGACTCGGGCCGGTTGCGTCTCTACGAACAGGATACGCGCGTGTTCACGAGCAGCAGTGACGACCGGCCGCTGCGCAACTGGCTCATCCGCAACCTGCTGCGCGGCCGTGCGGACTCGTCGCGCATCGAGCGCACGCTGCTGCTGGGCCGCTCGATGGACTACTTCACGCAGGACCGCGAAGGGCGCTGGGTGATCAAGGACGACGCCAAGGAGCTGACCGGGTTCCTGCTGCCGTTCGCGCTCGGGTTCCTGCTCGCCATGTCCATCATCATCGGCGGCCAGTACCTGCTGCAGGGCATCTCGGAGGAGAAGGAGTCGCGCATCCTCGAGTCCATGCTGTGCTCGGTCTCGTCCGACGAGTTGCTCGCGGGCAAGCTGCTGGGCCTGGGCAGCGCCGGACTGACGCTGGTCGCGGTGTGGCTCATCGGCGGCGTGTACACGTCGGCCGGTGCGCTGGCACTGGCCAAGGTGACCATCCCGCCGGCGCTGATCGCGGTCGGTGTCCTGTACTTCTTCATCGGCTACCTGTTCTACGGCGCGATCATGCTGAGCATCGGCTCGATCACGTCGAACCTGCGCGAGGCCACGCAGATCTCCGGCTACTTGACCCTCATGAACGTGTGCCCGTTCTGGGTCATGGTGAGCTTCCTGAACTCGCCCAACTCCGCACTCGCGGTGGGCATGTCGCTGTTCCCGCCCACGGCCGCCACCAGCATGATGCTGCGCATGAGCGCGGGCGCGGTCTCGGGCGCGGTGGTCCCGCCGTGGCAGATCGCCGTCTCGCTGGGTCTGCTGAGCGTGAGTGCGGTCGTCATGCTGTTGCTGGGCTCGCGGCTGTTCCGGCTGGGCATGCTGCTCTATGGCAAGACGCCGAACCTGCCCGAGATCATGAGGATCCTCCGCCAGCGGTGAGCTCGTCTCCGCGGTCCGCCGGTGACGGCGGGAGTCCCGCGACTCCCGCCGCTCCGGCACCTCCCGGCGAGGCGTGGCCGCGCTGGCGCGTGTTCCCGCCCATCGCACTCGGCGTGGTCATGGCCACGCTCGATGCGAGCGTGGTGAACATCGCGCTGCCCACGCTGCAGCGGGCGTTCGGTGCAACGCTGAGCAAGGTCGAGTGGGTCGCACTCGCCTATTCGCTCACCATGACCGGCCTGCTGCTCTCGGCCGGCCGGCTTGCGGATGCGCGTGGACGTCGCCGTGTGTATGGCGCGGGTCTGGTGCTGTTCACGCTCGCGTCGCTGTTGTGCGGGCTGGCCCCCACGGTGGGTGCACTGGTCGCGCTGCGCGTGCTGCAGGGTGTGGGTGCCGCACTGGTGGCTGCGAACGGCTCGGCGCTCCTGGTGCAGGCGTTCCCGCTCGAGGAACGCGGCCGCGCGCTGGGCGCATTCGGCGCGATGGTCGGCGTGGGGCTCGCGATCGGCCCGCCGCTGGGTGGCCTGGTGGTGGCGAACGCGTCGTGGCGCTGGATCTTCCTCGTCAACCTGCCGCTCGGCCTGCTCGCGTTCTGGCTGTTGCGTCGCCGCGTGCCGCGCGATCCGCCTCGCGCCGACGCGCACCCGGTCCCGGCCGTGCAGCCATTGCTCTGGGCGGGCGCGCTCGCCGCACTGATGCTGGCGCTCACGCGCGGGCCCGAGCATGGCTGGGCCGATCCGCGCGGTCTCGCGTTGGTCGCCGCGGGCTTGATCCTGCTCGTGGTGTTCCTGCTTGAGCAGCGGCGATCCGCGCAGCCCCTGATGCCCTTGCGTCTCGTGACCGGCCCGCTCGGCGGGGCGATCACGCTCACGTTCCTGGGCCAGCTGTTGAGCGTGAGTGTCGGCTTCTCGCTGCCGCTCGTGCTCGAGGGCCTCGCCGGCATGAGTGCCGCGCGCTCGGGCGCGTGGCTCGCGGTGCTGCCCGGCGCGGCGCTCCTCTGCGCGCCGCTCGCCGGACGCTGGGCCGACCGCTGGGGAGCCCACCGACTCACCGTGGCCGGCATGCTGCTCACCGCGCTGGGACTGGCCGGGCTCGCGCGGCTGGGTCCCTCGCTCGGGGGCTGGCCCCTCGCCGGCTCACTGGTGCTGGTGGGTGTGGGCCAGGGGCTGTTCGCCGTGCCCAACGCCAGCGCGCTCCTCTCGCTCGTACCCGCCGAGAGCCTGGGCCTCGCGAGCGGGCTGCAGGGCACCGCCCGGAACCTGGGGATCGCCTCGGCAGTGGCGGTCACGGGGGCCCTGCTCACCGCGCGCTACCACGCACTCGCCGGGCTGCCGCTGGCGCTGGGAGCGCACCCGCTCGACAGCCCGGCGTTCGCCGTGGCCGCGAGCGAGACGTACGGCCTGTTCGCCCTGCTGGCGGTGGCCGCTGCTGCGTTGGCCTGGCGCGTGCGGGCCCCGGCTCGAGCCCCGGGCGCCGGGCGCTGATCCGAGGAGCGACTGCCGGCAGCGACCTGTCGAGATCTCAGCCTAGACGAGAACGCGAAATCATACTCCGCGTGGAGATTGCTTGAGGTTGCGCTGCATCGGCCCCCTCGCGCGGGCCGCACGGGGCACGCGCCAGGCGCGACCTCATAATCAACTGCGGCACAGATGGTTGCCGAGCCGGTTGCAGACCGCCAGTCGAGCCGGTCACGAAGTGGGCGGATTGCGCCACGGGTGGCGCGTCCATGTGCGGTCCGCGTCCGGACAAGAAAGAGGTTGTGCTGCAACATTCGTTTGCTCACAATCGTTTACACGTCGAGAGGCGCCGGGAGCCGGCAGGGAACAGTCCTTGCAGACTCCTCGCGCGTGGAGCCCGGCCTGTGAGCCGATCGCTCCTCTCTGCAGCAAGAGCCCGCCTGCGGCCGGTAAAGGAAGGACCCGAGAGGTCCCCGCCACAGGAAGGGTCGGACCCGGGAATCGGCAACCAAGAGCACGAGACACCCGGTCTCTCTTGCGCAAGCGGTCGGGCCTGCGGCCCCTCCGCCGAAGATGACGGGATCGCCCGGTCCATGGCCGGGCGCTTTCGTTTGTGGGGGGAGCGTTCGCCCCCCCGCGCGGGTCCCGAGCCTCCGGACCCGCCGCTTCCGGGCCGGTTAGCAGGCCGGCCGGCGTCACGCCCACGCCCGCAAGCGCTTGCGCCGCCACGGGGTCCCCGCCACACTGACCGGTCCATGCGAACGCTGCGCATCGGCCTCGCCCAGATCAATCCCACCGTCGGCGACCTCGACGGCAATGTCGCGCGGATCCTCGAGACCCTCGAGCGCGCACGCGCCCAGGGCGTGGAACTGCTGGCATTCCCCGAGATGGTGGTCCCCGGCTACCCGCCCGAGGACCTGCTCTTGAAGCCCGCGTTCATCCAGGGCTGCATCGACCGCACGCGTGAGTTGGTCCCCCATACGAAAGCCATGACCGTCGTGGTGGGCACGGTCGAGCGCGACGTGGACCTCTACAACTCGGCCGCCGTCATGCACGACGGGCGCTGGGTCGGCACCGCACGCAAGCGCTACCTGCCCAACTATGGCGTGTTCGACGAGAACCGCTACTTCATGTCGGAGCGCCGCGCGGTGGTGTTCGCGCGCGGCGAGACCGTGTTCGGCGTGAACGTGTGTGAGGACATCTGGCTCTCGGGCGGACCGTCCGAGGAGCAGGTGGTGCGCGGCGGCGCCGAGGTGATCCTGAACCTCTCCGCTTCGCCCTATCACGCCGGCAAGGCCGACGAGCGCCGCCGCATGATCTCGACGCGGGCGGGCGACAACCTCGCGATCGTCTGCTACGTGAACCTGGTCGGCGGCCAGGACGAGATCATCTTCGACGGTTCGAGCCTGATCGTGGACCAGGGCGGCGAAGTGCTCGCCGAGGGCGCGCCGTTCGCCGAGGACCTGATCGTGGCCGACCTGGACCTGGACGAGGTGTTCAACGCCCGGCTGCACGACACGCGGCTGCGAAAGGAACGCGCGTTGGACGAGTCCGAGCCCATGCCGCGCATCCACCTGGCCCAGCCCGGGACGGAGCCGGCGCCAGCAGCGTCACGCCCCGCGCTGATCGCGAGGAAGCCGCGCACCGAGCTCTCCGACGAGGCCGAGGTCTACGCCGCGCTCACGCTGGGCGTGCGCGACTACGTGCGCAAGAACGGGTTCGACACCGTCGTGCTGGGGCTCTCGGGCGGCATCGACTCCGCGCTCACGGCGTGCATCGCGGTGGACGCACTGGGTGCGGACAAGGTCGTGGGCGTCTCGATGCCGTCGCCCTACACCTCGTCCGAGTCGCAGCGCGATGCCGAAGCACTCGCCAAGTCGCTCGGCATGCGCATGCAGACGCTGGCCATCGCCGACGTCATGCAGGCGTACGAGAAGGCGCTCGCGACCTCGTTCGCCGGACGAGAGCCCGACACCACGGAGGAGAACCTGCAGGCGCGCATCCGCGGCAACGCGCTCATGGCGCTCTCCAACAAGTTCGGCTGGCTGGTGCTGACCACCGGCAACAAGAGCGAGACCAGCGTGGGCTACAGCACGCTCTATGGCGACACCGCCGGCGGATTCGCGGTGCTGAAGGACGTGTACAAGACGCAGGTGTACGCGCTCTCGCGCTGGCGGAACGAGTGCGGCCGCGTGATCCCCGAGAACACGATCACGCGCGCGCCGTCGGCCGAGCTCCGGCCTGGGCAGACCGACCAGGATTCACTGCCGCCCTACGACACGCTCGACGCCATCCTGCGAGAGTACGTCGAGGAGGACCGCTCGATTCCCGAGATCGCGCGCATGGGGCACGACGAAGCACTGGTGCAGCGCGTGGCGCGCATGGTGGACCGGGCGGAGTACAAACGCCGCCAGAGCCCGCCCGGCATCAAGATCACGCCGCGCGCGTTCGGCAAGGACCGCCGGCTCCCGATCACGAACCGCTGGCGAGGGTAGCTTCGCCGCGGGCAAGACCACGCGCCGATTGCAGCCAGGCCTCGAGTCTTCTGGCCGCGCCCACGCCCATTGGCGTTCGCCTCTGTCCGTAAGTCGTCTAGCGAGGCCTGACGGAGTTGGGCTGTGGCGAATGACCTCCTAGCGCAGCTCCCTGTCCTCAATCAGCGCGAAACAATCAGCGTTCGCTTCGTCGCTATCCCGCCCGCGCGCAACTGAGCAAAGTACACTCCGGCTTCCAGGGTCGCTCCTGTGTCATCGCGACACTCCCAGCGGACCTCGTACGCTCCGCCCGTCGTGATGGGAATCCGAGCGAGCCGTCGCCCGGAGACGTCAACTATCGTGATGCTGGCAGGTGCACCGCGCGACTCAGGTACAGCGCCTCGGAACACTACGGAACCTCTCGCTGGATTTGGGTACGCTGCTAGACTGAGCAACCCACCTGAAAAGTCCGGCGGTCCTACGCTAGTCGTAGGGCCATGAAAGGATCCGGTGACCTCGAAGGGCCCGCACTCGCCGCTGCGACCATCGACGCCAAGGTAGTACGTGCCTCCGGTCGCAAAGATGTGCGTGAATGAAGCGCCGCTGACCTCCTGCGGCTCATACTGGCCTGCCGCGGCGAGGCAGGTTGGATTCGCGCCACACCCGTCAACCAGGTAAAGCGCCGGACTCCACGAAGCAAAGACGGTTGCGTCGAGAGTATCTCCCGCCTGAGCGTTCAGCGTGAAGAACACATCGCTTCCGGTGAGTGGCTCGGGGAAGCAAGACAAGGAGTCCGGTTGTGACGGGTCGAGATTGTTCGCTGCGTAGCAGGTCATGCCGGACACCGAGAACAACCCAGCTGGCAGTGGTGTCGCGCTTGCACAGAGATCATTAGCTGGCGCTATCGTCGCGGTGAAGTTTCCGACCGTCACGTCATCAACCATCACGTCCGCCCCGGAGGAGCCTGCCGCGTGGAAGGCGAACTGGATGCTGTCTCCCAGCCACGGAGTCAGGTCGACGACTCGTTCGCGGTACTCAAACTCTCCGCCAGTCGGCTCACCTAGCAACGACCACGTGGAAGTCCACGTCGAGCTGCCAACCGGACGGATGAGACACTCGAGATTCACGGCGGACGCCCACCTCCGATTCCCGCTCCACCAGAAACTCAGGCCCTTGTCAGTGGTCCCAAGAAAGAGTTTCGGGGAGATCAACCACTCGTCGATTGCGCCCGGCGACTCGCCGAATATCGTGGCGGCGCCGACTGCAGTGCGCACGTACAAGGGATCTGCTGACCGGAACCATCTGTGTGGCACGGCAAGTCCGGCCGTGATTGTTGTCCAACCCACTGGGGGAAAGGTCGCGCCCTCGAAGCCTTCGCTGTAGTTCTGACTTTGCTCAATCCCGCTCGGCCATACGCCGGTGGAGCCGCTAGTGCCTGGCGAGCGAGACAGCTCCTGCGCCAGCAACTTGTGCGGCTCCGCGCGGCGGGGTTGATTCCAAGCGCGATGCCGTTGGCCACGAGCCCTTGATTGCCCTGCTGATTGATCTTGCTCTGCTGGCATTGGTTGCTAATGAAACACACCTCGATGTACGCGCTGGGAATGGACGTTTCGCGCGTCACTTGCCAGTTGCCGGGCCTACACGTTCGGTTCGAATCACAGCCGAAAAAGGCGAGAACCGTGCCTGGGTTGATGAGCCATTGATGCACGGTCTCAGCAAACGAACTGTCGGCCCGGTATGCATCTGCCCTCTTCGGAGGAACTTTGATCTTCTGGTAGTACGTCGTCGTCCCATAGGGCTGAGCTTTCTTATTCGAGTTCATGTGGATGACGACCAGCCGCTGCGCCGTCGCGACGATGCTGTCGTCGTTCGCTGCGATGCCATTCGCGATCAATGCACGGTCGGCGAGACTCCAGAAAATGTCGCTGTTTCGCGTCATGAGCGCGAAATAGCCAAGCTGCCCTAAGCGGGTCTGCAGAGAGCTGCTGACCTGAAAAGCCAACCGCTTCTCGTTGTGCACGCCATCGGCCAAGAAGCCGGGGGCCCCGGGGTCCTTGCCACCGTGCCCGGGATCGATCCACACATCGATATCCTGGGCGGCTGCGGTGCCCGGACAGCAGAGCAGCGACGAAATCAGCAGAAGCGTCTTGAGGGCGACGAAAGACACTCGGCGGGCGCTGCAACGCATGGTGGAGTGCATGAGGTCGTCCTCCAAGAGCTAACGCAATGTCTGACAGGCGACGTCCAACACCATGGCCGCCGTACCTGCCTGTGACACAGGGCGAGCCTGCTCGATGCGAAGGAGGTGATTGTCAATCCACGCCGGGTGCGAGACGAGACCCGCGCGGGGCTGTGACAGTTGGCACTTGCGCCCCCCGAGATCGAAAATCCAAAGCTCGGAACGTAGAATCTCCTCGTGATCGTCAATTTCAACAGGCCGTACGACAGCGACTAGTCGCGAGTCTGGAGACCAGGCGAATTCGTAGTTCGCAACAATGCCGACCGTGTCACGGCCCACGACCCGTCCCGTAGCTCCATCAAGGATTGTGAGCGCTCGAAGGCTCGTATCGAAGACCGTGCCTTCCACGGCCAGCCAGCGCGAATCCGGGGACCACTTGAACTTTGCCGACAGGGAGCCGACCGGAGGCTCGACCACCTTCCCGCTGGATCGGTGCACAATCGTCAGGATCCACGGGCGCGTCTTAGACCTCCACGCCGAGCAGGCAATCCTCTCGCCGTCTGGAGAAAACCTCGGGTTTGTGGCAAGGGTCTGCCCGAGAAGCGGGCGAGAGGCACCCGTCGCCGAGTCGACGAGGAAGATATGCGGATGAAGCCGCTCGTCTGGCTTCATGACAGCGCGAAGCCCCCCGGGACCGATCGACTCGCGAGCGTTTTCTGGATCCGCAAGTCTCGGAAACCGCTCCTCCACGCTTTTCTCGTTCGCGCCGGGCGGGCGGGTGCCGAGGACGGAGCAGGGGCAGGAATGAACTAAATGCGGGTCGATGGCATGGGGCGGAGTGTCAGAAGGAACCACGCCACCTGAGAGTGGCCCGCTGCTCGGCTTCTCCCGAATGCCCGACACGCGAGTTTCTGCCTCGCCCGCCATTGGTTGGGCCGCGTCGTTCGTGGCGGCCGCAGCTCCGGGGCTCGGCTTCGACGTGCAGCCGGCGATCGGCAGCAAGAGAATCGCGAGTGCGATCAGGTTAGGGCGGAACGTCATTGTTCGACCGTCCGTTGTCGTGGTTCTGAATCTTCCGACTATTGCGTTCAAACCTGTGTCAGGGCAGGGAGAGGCTGCTTCGGGTGCGGGCTCGAGAGTTAACCCCCACGGCCCCACTCTCCTCAAGTCCTTCTCGATCAATCCCCGGAGAAACGGAACACGTTGTCGCATTTTGTGTCCCTAGAACTGGTCTCGAAGACCACGCAACTCGCAGTAGCGGGAACTTAGGGTCACTCAACTGGAGGTGCGCCATGGCGTTCAACGGACGGCTGACCTGAACGACGCTGAGAAGCGCTCAGGGACGAATGCCTCGGCGACGGGAGATTCGACTCAGCGAAGTAGTAGTCACCGGAGTCGGCAAGACCAAGAACCGCAAGGGCACCATGTGAATGACTTTGGTCGATGGCAAGGGTGCTCCGCTGGGATCAAGTCTGGACTCGACCAGTCCGAGCGGCCGAAAGCACCTCGAGAAGACGATCGCCGCGGTCCAGCTGAGGCGCACGCATCGGACAGGACGACCGCGATCGAAGCCGGATCAGCTGATCCGTGACCGGGGCTATGACGGCAACAAACTGCGAGTCCACCTCGCCGAGCACGACGTCGAGGCGATTATCCCGGCGCAGAAGGACGCTCCCAACGCAACCCACCAGGATAGTGGCACGCTGCGGAGTTACCGGCGTCGCGAGATCGTCGAGCGGACGTTCGCGTGGTTGGGCTGGCGCCGCCGGCTGCTGGTGAGCCGTGAACGGCTCCTAAGTGTCTACGACGCGCGCTTCCTCCTCGCCTGTGCGATGCTCAGCGTTCGACGCGTCTTGAAGCAGATTCTACCGCTCGGCCGACAAGATCGCCCGCCGGCCGCAACAAGGCCCCGGCGCCACTCGGCGCCGGGGCCTCGTGTTTCACTCAGGCCGCTACTTCTTGGCGCTGAACACGATGATCAGCGCGGCATTCGACGTGCTGATGTCGTACGTCACGCTCGGGGCCGCGAGGTAGAGGCCGAACACACCGTCGCCCTTGATCTCGTCGATGAGCGTCTGCCGCCCGACGAACAACGATGCGGACTCGTTCCAGTCCACGTTCACCGTGCTGTTGGCGGGCACCGTGATCGGGCCCCACAGCTTGACCGCACCGGGGACGACCCCGGTCGGCGCCGACGTCGCGCCGGGCACGATCCACACCTCCGCCTGCGCGGACGCGTTGCCGTTGTTGCGGATGTCCCCCACCAGCGACAGGTCCTCGACGCGCGCGATGTCGTCCTTGTGGTCGTTGTACTCGCCGATCGTGGTCAGGTCCACCAGTTCGCCCTGGAACGTCCCGCCCGTGCTGAACGTGGCGTCCGGCAGGTCATAGGTCGCGACGAACTGGCCCGACGTGAGGATGCACCCGGCCGCCGCCAGCGCGGCCAGTGCCACCAGGGCCAGGCTCTTGCTCAGCGTCTTCATGGTCGGGGTCCTTTCAGTTGAAGCTGAAGAGCGCGTAGGACGCGCCCACGGTGAGGTTGCCCATCTTGCGCGAGACCTGGTCCTTCGCGGCCGCCTGCAGCTCGGCGCGGATGTCGAGGCTGAATTTCGGGGCGGGCGTGAACCCCAGCCCGAGCCCGAAGTTGTAGGACGTCATGGACTCATCCTGTCCCGAGCGCTTGAACTTCACCGAACCGATGCCCACGTAGGGGTAGAACCGCATCGGGCCGGTCGTCGAGAGCAGGAGGTTGGCCCCGAACGTGGTCACGTCCGAGCCCTCTCGCGTGTAGTCCACGCCGCCGATGTTCTCGGTCTTGTCACCGAGTGTGGACGCGGAATAGAACGGTTCCACGGTGAACAGCGGTGTGAGCGAGACAGGCGCGCGCAATCCGTAGACGCCGCCCTGGCTCTGGTCCGCCTGCAGCACCGGGACGCTCATGCCACCGAACGCGCCGAGGCCGATGTTCCCGGCATACGCGAGGCTGGCGCAGAGCAGGGTCCCGGCCAATGCGAGCACGAGGATCCGCTTCATGGGTGACTCCTTCCGTGGGTGGGGCCCGCACCGCGGGCCGGGCGGGCGAACGATGCGCGCAGGTTGGCCGAGTGAGAAACGAGGGTCAAGGCCGGGGCCGCTTCGCGGTCGCGACTGGTTGCGAACTCGTGCGTTGCGGCGAGGACAGAACGCGCCACACGCGAGTCGAGCTCGTGCTTACTTCCGCGATTGCACCAGGTGCACGGTCGCACCGCAGTGGCGAGCGAGCAGGTCGGCCACGCGTGCCAGCATCAGCGACAGCTGCGGGTCGGGACGCTCGGCCGGGCAGTAGATCACGCCCAGCAGCGCACGCGTGTCCTCGCTGACCTGCGTGCGGCTCGAATCCGAGGTGGGTGCGCCGAACGCACCGTCGTCGTCCGCCAGCATGGGGCGGCCGCTCAGGTTCACGAACCCCTTGCGGATGCCCTCGTAGCCCTCGCCGGGCCGGCCGAGGCGCGCGTAGATCGCGCCCTTCACGTGGGCGCGGTCGTAGAGGCCGATCGGCAGTTGGTGCTCGAGCGAGGCCAGGTTGCACACGTCCACCGCGGGGTGGATGCGCGGCAGGCCCTTGCCCTGGAGCACGCGGCGCAGCAGCGCCTCGCTCGCCGGGCGCGTCTTGGTGGGGTCCACGCCCAGGCGGTGGAACATGCTGCGCGTCTCGGCCACGCCCGGGATGTCGGCCGCCTGTCGGCCCGCGTAGCGGCGCGCGAGCTCGCGCAGGGATTCGTCACGCTCGGCGTCGAACGCTTCACCGAGGGGTTCGCCATTCAGGCCGTCGGCCTCGAACCAACCGAGGGCCACGAACCCGCGGAGCGCATCGTCCATCTCGAGCGCGAGTCCACCTGCACGTGTCTGCAGTGTCATCGCGTTCTCCTGGCTCGTTCTTCCCGAGTCGAACGGGAAGAGGAGCGGGCGGCGGGAAATCCTTTTCCGACCCAATGCAGGGAACGGGCTCGAAGGCCTGCTCCTTGCGATTGCGGCCTAAACACTTGTCATCGCCGCCCGCCGGTCCCTGAGCCACTGGGCGCTCGCGGAGAGATCGCGCGCTGCCCGACCGGCGCCTCTGTCGTGCGTGATGCTCGTCGTGGATGCTCGACAGGCGGTTGAAACGTGGGCGGACCATAGCCTGCTCGCGAAGCGGTGCCAACCGATTTTCGCCTCGCACGAGAGATTTTTTCGCGGCTCGGACAATCGCGCGATGCCGTGCCACGAGTCGGGGCTTGTGAATTTTTTTCTTGCGCTCGCTCGCGTGACTTCATCTCGCTCACGGCGTGTCGCGGGCGAGCGTCGGCAGTGGTCTCACGAACGCGGCGCAGGACGCGATGAGCGTGCGACCGCATCAGCAGCGGCTGGAACGCGTGTGCGCGCGAGGCGAAGCTACTGCGCGAGAGCGCGCTGCGGCGAGTGCTTCAGGACGCGCTGGAAGGCGTCTCTGCCGGTGGCAGTCGCCGCGTGACCGAGCGAACGCGCCACGTGCGGCGCTCCGCGCCCTCGCCCAGGTCGAGCGAGTCGCCCACGGTGCGGCCCAGGATCGCCTTCGCGATCGGCGTCTGGTGCGAGATCACATGATCGCCCAGGTGGTGCTCGCCGTCGCCGAGGATCCAGAACGAGGCCACCTCGGGGCCGCTCTCCAGCACCACTTCGGTGCCGAGCCCCGCGATGCCGTCACGGTAGCCCGCGTCCTCGACGAAGCGCGCACGTGAGATGCGCAACTGCAGCGAAGACGCGCGCTTCTGGGCGTTGCTCTGCTTGAGCTTCGCCGAATGGTACTCGGCGTTCTCCTTGAGGTCGCCCAGCTCTCGCGCCTTCTGGATCGCCTGTGGGATGGTCGAGCGCAACTCGCGTTCGACTTCCTCGAGCTCGCGCTGCAGCACGTTCCACGTGGCGCGTGTCATGACAGGGATGTCGAAGTCCTCGGCCTGCTCGCCCACCTGGCTGAACAGCGCGTCGGTCTTCTTCTGGCGGTGGTCCAGCACCCACTTCTTCTCCTCGGGCAGGCCGAGCCGCGCGACCGCGTCGATGGCGGGGAACAGGTAGCGGTCGCTGGAGCGCCACTGGCGCAGCAGCACGCGCAGCTTGAGCCGCATCTCGTCGCCCGACGGCGTGTTGGCCAGCAGCCGCTCGAACGTGCCCCCGGCGTCGATCCACTTGAGCACCTTCTCGCCCGTGGACGGCTTGGGCTTGTCCTCGATCAGCTGCAGCGAGGCCACGAACAGCCGCCAGGCGTCGGCCGGCGGCACGTTCTCGGTGAACGACTCCTCGATCAGGCGCAGGACCGCGGCCGGGTACTGCACCGCGTGGTCGATCATGGCCCGGCGCATCTGCGCGCGGCCGTGGTCGTCGAGCAGGGCGCGCTCCTTCTCGGCGGCGTCACGCACGGCCGAGAACCGCGAGTCGAGCGCCGACAGCACGGCCTCGGCGGCCACGCCCGCGGTGCGCGAGTCCTCGAGGAACTGGAGCTGCTCGTCCTCGGTGGTGAGGTCGCTGATGCTCATCTCGGGCTGGCCCCACAGCGAGCGCACCACGCCCAGCCACACCTCGCGCTGCTCGGGGTACCAGCGCACGAAGTAGAGCCCGGCGCGTGCGCGGTCGGAGCGGTCGGCCTCGTGGTCCATGGTGATGCGCTGGACGAAGCGGCCGAAGCGGCCCTTCAGCTGCATCTCGAGCCCGGGGTGCTGGGCGAGGAACTTCCGCAGAGTGTTGAGGTTGGTCTTGTCCGGCTTGCGCACTTCGTACGCGGGCAGCGGGACGTCGGTGCGGCCGGACGGCGTGACCTCGGGCTCGTCCCCGGCGGCGGCGGCATGTGCCGCGGCACCCTTCTTCTCGGGCGCCAGGCGATAGAACTGCTCGAACGCGCGCGAGTGGTCGATGCGCGGGTCCTTCTCGCACGCCGGCTTGGCCTTCCGCCAGAACACCGTCCACTCCTTGGGGGCGATGAGCCCGGCGCTGATCAGGAACAGCTTCAACCGGTTGGCGTCGGCCGAGCCTCCCAGGCACTTGAGCGCACCCACGATGAGGCTGGCCTGGTCCTCGGTGCGCATGCGCGTCACCTCGGCCGGGTTGGTGTGGCGCATGAGCCGGATGTCGTCCTCGGTCACCGCGGTCAGCGTGCGGCGCGCCGCGGCGTACGGCATCTTGTGGCCCTTGGACTTCATGAAGTCCACGACGATGGTGACCGTGTCGTTGGAGACGATGCGGCCGGGCCCGAATCCGTCGTGCAGAACGCCTCTGCCGGGGGCCAACGACGCGATGGTGTCGAATGCCTCGATCGCCTTGTCGAGCGGCGCGTCGCCCGAGAGCCCGCTCTGCACCACGGCGTCGTCCAGCCCCGGCACATCCTTGCCGGGTCCCTGCTTCATGGCGTGGACGACCGCGCCGCGGAACGCCTCGGCGCCGTTCTCGCCGTGGGTGGTGATGGCGATCGCCACGACCTTGCGCATGGCGTCCTGGGCCTGCCCGGCACGGCCGCACTTGGCGAGGCCCTCGAGCGTGACGTCGGCGATACCGGCGCACTCCTTGAAGGCACCCTTGCCGGCCAGAACCGGGAGCGCTTCGGCCACGTGCAGCAGGCCCTCCCAGTCATCGTGCTCGGCGAGCTCGATCGCAGCCGACTCGAGCTCCTTGTAGCGGCCCTCTTCGGCGAACTTGGCGGCCAGCTCGCCCAGCAGCGCGCGGCGGTCGTCGCCGCGGCCGGCGTCGCCCAGGCGCTTGGCGAGTTTCTGCGCCAGGTCCAAGTCGTCCGGCATGATCGCCCACGCGCGCGACAGCGCGTCCAGGCGCTCGGGGTCCTTGCCCAGCCCCTCGTGCGCTTCGACCAGCAGCTTCGCGGCCGCCTGCGTCTGCATGAGCGACAGCGAGCGCTCGGCCACGGCAGCCAGGGGCTCCCACTTCTTCTTGGCCAGCACCTTCTCGCCCAGCGCCAGCAGTGTCTGTTGCGCCCGCTCCACCTCGCCGTTCAGTGCGCAGACGGCCGAGAGCAGGTAGTAGGCACCCCACGAGGGGTCGGCCTGCTTGAGCCGGCCACCGAGTTCGTCTCGCATCCAGGCCAGGCGTTTCTCGGCCTGGGCGTCGTGGGCGAGCGTCTCCAGCTCGGCGCGTGAGGCCGGCGAGAGATCGGCTCCCAGTTCACCACGGAGCACGGCGGGCAGGGCGTCGCGGACGGGCATAGCCTCGCAGGGGCAGAAGACAGCGGCGCTTCAGGAGGGCAAAGGAATATGGCGCAGTGAGGCTCTGGGCGCAAGCGCGCCGGGTGCCGCCCGGCCGCGCCGGTCGCGGCTGGCGCCATGCGTCGGATGCCAGGGCGGGTCCCGTCGGGTGAACCATCGGATCGCCCCACGCGCTCGCGTGCACCACTCGTCGGCTCAGCGAACCACCATGAACTTGCGGGCCACCTGCAGGCCGCTCACCCCCATCCGGCAGAGGTACAGGCCCTCCTTGAGGCCCTTCACGGGAATCTCGACTCGATTGCGTCCGGTCGCGACGAGCTGGCTCGAAGTCGCAGACGAGACCAGTCGGCCTTGGATGTCGAAGAGCTCCACAGTCAGAGTTCCCGCACGCGGGGTCACGAACTCAGCCGAGACTTGTGCCGAGGCCGGATTGGGCCACAGGCCCGTGAAGGAAAGCGCGGTGGGCGGGGGCGCGGGTGGGGGCGCGCCGCCGTCGAACTGGATTCCAAGTAGCCCTGCACGTGGGTGACTGAAGGCTGTCTTGAAGCCGCCCGACGCGAACAACATTCTTTCCGAGATGGACATGCCCCATACCGTGAAATCCAGTCCTGCGTCCCAAGGGAGGACCGCTCCCGTCGCACTGGAGAGCGCGGCGAGGAACCTGCGCGGCTCGCCGCCGATCTGGCCGAATGGTCCCCCCACATAGAGGATAGGGCCATCCTTGATCAAGGAGGTGACGTACGGTCCGGTGTCGGCTTTCCAATCGAACGCGGTTCCCGTCGTTGCGTGCACGGCAGCGACGCATAGTCGAGGCTGGCCACCGACGGCGTTGAATCCTCCCGCGACGAAAAGTGTGTCTCTGCAGGCGACGAGGGCCTCGACGCTGCCTGAGACGCTGGGGTCGAACTGATCCAGCCCAGCCGTCACGCGATCCACGGAGGCCAGTCCCGCACGCGGCGCGCCGTTGACCATCCGAAATGCGCCCCCCATGAAGACGCGGTCGCCAAGCGTCTCGAAAGCCAGCACCCAGTCATCAACGACTGGAGCCCACGGCATCAGTGTCTCTTGGGTCATGTCGAATCGCCCTACGAAGGGCCGAGATTGCCCTGCAAGCTCGGCGAACTCGCCTCCGACGTAGAGCGTGTCACCCATCGCGAAAAGCCTGCGAACTGGACCACCTGCCGCCGGATCCCAGCTCGTGGAAGCGCCGGACAAGGTGTCCACGGCACCGAGGCAGTAGCGCGACTGTCCGCCGAGGCCAGAGAAATATCCGCCCACGCAGATGCTTCCCCCGACTCGCGCCAGCGTCTCGACTCCCGCGCCCTCGACCCCGGGGTTCCAGGGCTTGAGAGCACCCGTCGTGAGGTCGAACGCCGCAAGGCCACGCCGAAATTCATTCCATTCCCTGCCCGCGCCGCTGAACTCCCCACCAACCAGCAGGCGGCCTCCAACTTCCGTCAGCGCGCGGACTGCGCCCCCGACCCCCGCGCCCCACGCGAGTGGCGCGCCAGTTTCTGCGTTGACCGCCGCAAGGCCGACCCTGCTTGAATCACCGACGATCTCGAAGAAGCCGCCGAGATACACCGTCTCGCCACTTGCGAGGATGGTCGCTACGGTGCGACTGAAGTCCATAAAGCTTGGGCCTTGCTTGGGATCCCAGGGAGACACTGCGCCACTTGGGTATTCCACCTTGGCGAGCCCTGCGCGCGGGATCCCGGCGACCTCAGCGAAACGACCCCCTACATACAAGTTGCTGTCCTGCACCGCGAGAGCGAACACCTCGGGGCCACCGAGATACATGTCGCTCGGTCCTGAGACGAGTGGTGGCCAGCTCGACATATCGCCGGTGGGCCTAGAGAAGGCTGCTAGACACCCGCTTGGAAAGATCGAGCCCCCGACGACGAGTTCTCCACCGATTTCGGCAAGTGCATTCACTCGACCGAACAGCCCGGGGGCGGGAACGCCAGGAACTCGCGGCACCCAGGTTGACAAGCCCCAAGTCGCCAGATCGCAGGCGGCCACCGGGCCAGTCAATACTCCCGCTAGACTGTCGAAGTCTCCTCCTAGGTAAAGCCGGTTGTCGTCGATCAACAGTGCGCGAACCAATTGATTGGGAGCAGGGAGCGCCGGCAACAGCTCTCCGGTTCCGATTCGAAATGCCGCGAGAAACGGTCGCTGGACCTCTGAGATTCGATTGAACGCCCCCCCGACGAACAGGGTGTCTCCGAGGACCTCCATGTCCAGCACGTCCCCGTCAGGCGCGGGGTCCCAAGAAATCAGCGCTCCGCTCGCATCCACATGTGCGAGTGCGCCATGAGGAGTACCGTCGATCGCCGCAAACCCTCCCCCGACGAACCAGCCCCCGCGGCCATCTGCGACCAGCGCTCGTACTGGACCCGTAAACACAGGCGGACCAGACACGAGCGCGCCATCGCCGGTCATGACTTCCACGCAGCTTCCTGTCAGGGGCCCCGCTCGATCGAAATACCCGCCAACGTAGAGCGTGCCGCCCGCGACGACACTTGCCGCCACATTGCCGTTCGTGCCGCCCACAGGCAGGAGCACGCCCGAAGCGCCGGCGGAAGCGGTGCTCAGCATCATGATCAGCGTCGCCGCTGCGACCTCTCCCCACAGCACGTTTCCGTTGGTCAACCCGACACTCAGGGGGGCCCGCGAAGTCGCGCACGAAGCGGGAGGACTATCGGGCAACACGAAATCTCCTGGTGGCGAGTTGCCTCCACTCTCGCCTCATCGGACCAAGAACAGCCGCGCAGATCTGCGGCCCCCAGGCGTCGTTACCGTCGCGAAATAGACCCCGCTCGCGCAGCGACGGGCCTCCGCGTCCAGTCCATTCCACTCGACTCTTGTGGGGCCCGCCGCAAGACGCTCTGAAGCCAGCGTACGCACTCGGCGACCAAGGAGGTCGTGAATCGCGACGTTCGCAATCTGTCGTTCCGGAAGGGTGATTTCCAATACCATCCTGTCGCGCCCCACGACACTCCCGAGGATCTTGATTCCCAAGGCTGCGGGCGCAGTCGCCCCATTGTCCACATCGAGCGCGTCGGGACATCCTCCCGCAAACAGCAGCGGTGCGGCGATGTCTTGCATCTGTGTGTAGCTAATCGATTGGTCCGAATCATTGAACCCGGCCAAATACTCCTTTCCGCCCCCTGGCCCCGCGATCCGAAGGTGTTCAGTGCCGTGCCAGAACGTGTAGGCGGTGGCCTCATTGAGCGGCACGAGCGACCGAATGTCCTGCACCGCGCTCCAATTGCCGGTAACCGTGTCTGTCGGGCTCGTCGTGGATGAGAATGCGTATATCGTGTCTTGCGGCGACGTGGGCTTTGTGAACAGCAACCACCACTTGCCAGCACGCTGGAAAACATGCGGAGACTCGAGGCTGCTGGAACGGTTCTGCTGGCTTCTCCAAAGGACCCCTTTGAGGTCGATCTGGTTGAAGGTCACATCCGTCCCTCGCACAAAGCCTGTGGCCATCCCCGGGTATTCCTTGGTCCACGCGGTGAAGTACATCAGCCACTTTCCGGGCGCGGAAGGGTCTTCGATGACGTATGGATCCCGAAGTTGCGCGTCGAAGTTCGCCTGTGATGGGGCGGGTTCAACCCAGAGCCCCGCACTGGCCGCGTCGAGCACGCTGTCTCCTTGCGTCCAGTGAATGAGGTCCGTCGAAGTTGCTATTCCGATTCGCTGATCATTGGCATTGTCCACCCCCGTATAGAACATGTAGTACTTGACCCCTTTTCGCACGATGGTCGGAGCCCACACGTGCTGGCTGTCCCACCGTCCCGGGCGCACGCGGATGGCCGCCGTGTCAAGCACTGTCCATGTGTGGAGATCGTTCGAGACAGCGTGTCCAAGGTTCTTCTCGATGCAGCTCCCGCCTGGGCAGACAAACTGTTTTGAGAGTTGGTTCTGCCGGATGTAGAAAAGGTGGAATGTCCAGGAGCCCGACGCGGACCACCCTCCGGGCACGAATGCGAAGTCCTTCGGCTGAATCACCGCCGGCGGGTAGACGTCTTCAATAAATCGGTCCTGACAGCCCGCTTGAGGTGACAGCGGTGGCGGCGGGGGGTCCGCGGGAACACTCTCGGTTGCGGTCATGTCCGTGGCCGTACGAACAAGCACCTTGCAGTCTGGCACCCACGCGGCCAACGAAGCCGCTGCGCGCAGCTCTGTATCGGTGGCGCTAGCGAGAGTCAGTGGAACTTCCCAAGTGTCGTCTGGCGCCACGAGCCACACTTGGGTCACTGCCTGTAAGCCTGCTCCGATGAGCCGAATCTCGTAATCGAGCGACTCATGCGTCACGAAGACTCGTAGAATAACGGGAGGCAGGGCGCCGGTGCACCCGCCATTGAAGCGCACCTCCCCGCTCTGGACGACATGCTCGCCATTAGGATCGGCAGGATCGATGGCTGCGACTCCTAGTGTCCCCACTGCGCCCTGTGGAATGTCGACGATGTACCTTGCCGAGTAGACGAGCCCCGACCCTAACGAACAAAACGAAGCTGTAAGCTGGTTCGACGTTGTCTCAAGGTTCCCAAATGGCCCACCAAGCGTTGCCAGTTGTGCCAGCCCAAGCCCACACGAATCCGGTCCTTCGATAGGTACCGGAATGATTGACATCGTGTCTGTCACCCAGCGGAGCCTGAAGTCTTTGGGTAGCCGCCCCTCGAGGTCAGCCGCTTGAATGAAGAGCGTGCATCGGGCGGCCGTTGAACATTCGACGTCGCCTGTCCCGTTGGACCACAGCAGTTGGATTGCCTGAGCGTCAGATGGGAACACCGCTAGAATCGACACGACTGCCACGCAAATTCGAAGCCTCATGGCGCATCCCCCTGGTGCTCTTGGGCGTGAGCGTTTCATGTGCTCGGGCGCCTGCGGCAGGACGCGGCAGTGGCCCATGGCTCGGGGCGTTGATCGGGGGTCGCCTCGACAAATTGACACTACGGCGTGGCCCCAAGGCCGCCAAGCCTATTCACGTCCGAGGTGCCGGCGGTCGCAGATCGGCGCGCGGCCGTTGTCCCGGCGGCCGGAAGTCGTTGGTCTACGGAGGGTTTGCCCCGAGCGCCGCGACTCCGCCGTTGCCGGCCCCTACTCCACCGGCAACCCGGCCTCGACATGCGCCTCGAAGCCGCCGCCCTGGTCGAACAGCTGCTTGAACCCGGCGCGTCGCAACACGCTGACGCCGATGCGCGAGCGCGTCCCGCCACCACAGAAGATTGCGATCGGCTTGTCGCGCGGCAGCTCGGCGGCGCGCTCGGGCAGGTCCCCGAGCGGGATGTGCGTGGCCCCGGGCACGTGGCCGGAGTCCCATTCCGACGAACCGCGCACGTCGAGCAACAACACTTCGCCGCGGCGGGCGCGCTCGAACGCCTCCGGCGCCTCGATCGCCGGCGTGACCGCCAGTGCGCCCTGCGCGCGCTGCCAGGCCGCGAATGCACCGGCGCCGTACCAGCCGGCCACGTCGTCCAACCCGATCATGGCGAGCTGGCGCACGGCGGCGCGAACACGTTCGGCGTCGTTCGCGAGCAGCGTGACCGGCCGGTCATACGACAGGAACCAGCCGGCCCACATCGGGAACGAGTTGCCCACCGGGATGCCCAGCACGCCGGGGATGGCGCCTGCGAGCATGTCGCGAGTGGGGCGCAGGTCCACGATGACCTCGCCGCGCTCGAGTGCCGCCACGATGCCGTCGTCCGCGAGCTTCGGTGGCTCGCGAAAGCCTCCCAGGATGGGCGGGCCCTGCTTGTTGATGCGCTTCATGTGCTTGAAGTAGGCGGGCGGTTCGGGCTGGCCGGCCAGCACCTCGCGCACGAACGCCTCCTCGCTGCCGTTCTTCAAGCCCCAGTTGGTGAGTTGCTCGTACGCGAGCGTGGTGACCGGCACGGCGCCGAGGTTCTTCCCGCACGCCGAGCCCGCGCCGTGGCCCGGCCACAACATCATGTGCCCGGGGAAGCGAGCGCGGAACTTGGCGAGCGAGGCGTGCAGCACGCGCGCACCGCGCTCCATCGTGCCCTTCATGTCGGCGGCGCGCTCCAGCAGGTCGGGCCGCCCCACGTCGCCCGCGAACACGAAGTCGCCGGTGAACACGCCCATCGGCTCGGGGCTCGCGGCCTCGTCGGTGAGCACGAAGCTCACGTGTTCGGGCGTGTGTCCCGGTGTGGCGACCACGTCGAGCCGCACATGCCCGGCGCGGATGCTGTCGCCGTCTCGCACCAGCACGACATCCGGCTCGTGGCCCCACGCGTACTTCCAGTCCGCGCCGCCCTCGTCGGAGAGATACGCCTTGGCCCCGGCGGCTCGCGCCAACTCACGCGTGCCCGAGCAATAGTCGGCGTGGATGTGCGTCTCGGTCACCGCGACGATGCGCACCTCCTCGGCGCGTGCGGCTGCCAGGTACGCCTCGATGTCGCGATTGGGGTCCACGACGATCGCCTCGTGCGTCGTCGTGTCGCCGACCAGGAAGCTCGCCTGCGCGAGCGGGTCGTCGTAGAAACGCTTGAGCAGCATGGTCGGGCGGCCTCCGGCGATGGCTTGCGTCGTCAGCGAGAGAGCCTGCGGCAGCCCGTTCCCGGCGGCAAGCGCGAACTGCGGCGTGACGCTCCCTCGCCTCCCCCGCTACACTCCCCCGCCATGAAGATCTACACGCGCACAGGTGATGACGGCACCACCGGGCTCCTGGGCCGCGACCGCGTCCCCAAGCACGACCTGCGCGTCGAGGCCTACGGCAGCGTGGACGAGCTGAACGCCGTACTGGGCGTGGTGCACGCGCACGACACCGGGAAGCTGTTCGGCGGGCTGCTGCCGTCGCTCCAGTCGTCGCTGTTCGATGTGGGCGCCGAACTGGCCACGGTCGACACCAAGATGCTCGAGAAACTCGCCCGTATCGCCGATGCCGACGTGGCGAAGCTCGAATCCGAGATCGACCGGCTCGAGGCCGACCTGGCCCCGCTCACGCGATTCGTGCTGCCGGGCGGCACGCCGCTCGCGGCCTCGCTCCATCACGCACGCACGGTCTGCCGCCGGGCCGAGCGCCGAGTGACCGCGCTCGCGGCACGCGAGAACGTGAGTGCGGTGCTGGTGCGATGGCTCAATCGGCTCGCCGATCTGTTGTTCGTGATGGCCCGCTGGGCCAATTCAAAGGCGGGTGTCGCGGACCAGGTCTGGGAACCTCGCCGGGGGAACTGACCCGCGGCCCACCACACAAGTGCAGGACGCATTCGGGCCGCTTGCAACGAGCCACTTGATTTCTGGGGTGGTCATGCCGATAATCTTCACGTCACTTCTTCTGGGTGGAGCCGCGGCTGCACACCGCCGCGTCAGACTTCAGCTCCACCGCTGCCGGTTCGGCGAACCGCGCCCCCTTGTTTTCGAATTGGCGCGATCGCACGTGAACCTGTAGGTTCCCAGCCCGTAGCCTTCGGCCAGGGAACAGAAGGTCGAGGCCATGGCGCCCGCCCCCGCCGTTTGCGGATCGGGACGCCCGTACGAATCCCCACACGCTGTCGCCACATGGCAGGTGTGACGCCGAGGCGAGCCAAAGCGCCGCCCACCGGCAACCAGGAGCGCGAGCACTCGATCCGCGCGTGCGATGCCCCGTGTGAACCACGGCCGTCGCCCCGGAGGTGCTCACCCGGTTTCACCGCGCAGAGCCCGGGCGCACTCACGCCCCGCTGCGCTTGAGGTCCACCCCCGGTGCACGACCAAGTGCGCGCCGGAAGGAAAGTCATGAGACCACGTCGTCGCCGCCCCCGCGGCTCCCAGCCCGATCAGCCGGGTGCTGCCCCAGAAGGTTCGAGCTACGAAGCACCCCCGACGCCTTACGAGGCGGGCCCTCCGGCGGATTACTCGCCGCCCCCGCCCCCGCCGCCCGGTGCGTACGCGGATCCTTCCGCGCCACCGATGAGCGGACCGCCGCCGGGCTACACCGGACCCAATGGAGCGAGTGGCGGACAGCCCTACGCACCATACGATCGCGGCGGCAGAGGCCGCCGCAGACGCCGCCGTCCACGAAATGGCCGGCCGCAAGGAGGAACACCTCAACCGATGCAACAGCAAACAGGTGGCTACGCGCCACCCATGCAGCAAGGCGGACGCCGCGGACGCCAGCGCCGCCAGGATGGTGGCGGCGGAAGGCCGAGCCGCCCGAAGCGCCCCGGACTCGAGATATTGAAGGAACTGCAGAACGCGGGCGCGGCACTCGACCCCACCGAGCGCCTGATCATGGAGCTCCCGCCCGGGCAGGGGAACCCGCCCTATGACGACCGCACCACCGGGCGCGCGATCGACCTGATCGCCCCCATCGGCCGCGGCCAGCGCTGCCTGCTGGTGGCACCGCCCAAGGCCGGCAAGACGCGAATCCTGCAGGCCATCGCCGCGTCCGTCGCACACAACCACCCCGAGGTCAAGGTTTACGCCCTCTTGGTGGACGAGCGCCCCGAGGAGGTCACGGACTTCAAGCGCAACACGCCGGCCGAAGTGATCGCCGCCTCGAGCGACATGAGCGTGGACGAGCACATCGAGACCGCCGAGCTGGCCATGCAGAAGGTGGCGGCCGAGGTCCTGGCGGGCCAGGACGTGGTGCTGCTGCTCGACTCGATCACGCGCTTGGCGCGTGCCTACAACGCGGCCGCCGGCAACGGCGGGCGCACGATGTCGGGCGGGCTCGACTCCAACGCCATGCAGTCGCCGCGCCAGATCTTCGGCTCGGCACGCAAGATCGAGAACGGTGGCTCGCTCACGATCATCGGCACCGCGCTGGTGGACACGGGCTCGCGCATGGACCAGATCATCTTCGAGGAGTTCAAAGGCACCGGTAACTCGGAGATCTTCCTGTCGCGCGAACTCGCCGAGCGCCGCATCTACCCGGCGATCGACATCCCCAAGAGCGGCACGCGCAAGGAGGAGAAGCTGATTCCCGCGAACCAGCTCTCCACGTTCCAGGCGCTGCGCCGCATCCTGGTCCAGATGCCGCCGCAGGAGGCCATGGTGAAGTTGGTCGACCGCCTGGGCCGCACCAAGACGAACGAGGAGTTCTTCAACCTCGTGCGGGTGGGCGAGAGCTAGGCTTTCGCTTTCCCTGCCTGCGCCGCGGTTTGCGGCGGCCACGTCACGAGGCGTTCTGCGACCTCGTGCGAGTGGGCGATAGCCAGGCTTTCGCTTTCTCCGCCTGCGCCGCGGTCTGTTCGGCGGACGATCGTCGCATCGGCTTGCTTGGGCTCGATCCCCACGCTCGGGTGGAGTGCGGCCTGATCACGCCGTGCACCTCGCCATTCGCTCGCCGCGTGCCGCCATGGGCCGCGTGAGTACGGTGAGCGCGTGCCTCAAGCACGCATCGAGGGACGCCTCCGGCATGGCGTCGGCCAGCGCTGCGCCTCGCAGGGCTTCGGGCTGCGTGAAGCCCAGACCACGAAGTGCGGCGTGGAGATCGTCGTGGCGAGCTTGTCCTGCTTCGTCTCGCGCCTGCTTTCGTGCCTTGGACGCTCTGGCAGCGGCTTTCGTCTTGGCGCGTTCGAATTGGGCTATGTCCCGCTTGAGCTGGACGTGATCCTTGCCGAGGAGCCGCTCGGCTTCGAATTGGTTGTGCGCACGGCAGAGCAGTCGAAGGTTGTCGGGTGTGGTCGTCCCGCCCATTGCAATCGGCGTGATGTGGTCGATCTCGACACGCGTGGTCGATCCGCAGCGATGGCCGTCTTTGCTGACGAACGCGCAGCGGCCGCTGTCGCGTTCCCAGACCTGGCGTCGCATCGCCTTGGGGATGCTGCGGCCGCGCAGCCCGTTCACCTGCCCCGGGGCAGGTGAAGCTGACGAAGTTCCGACATGCTTCGCCTGCGGTACGGCGGTTTCGGGCTTGCGCACCCCGCTCTGGGCTCCGAACCGCTGCTTTTCCAAGTGCACCAGGTAGTGCTGCATGGCGCGCGCGTAGATCAGCGCCGGATCGCCGGACGGAACGGCATGCCCGAGCAGGGCGGTCGCTCGGCGCAGGACATCGTGCTCTTCGTTGGTGATCGTCAGCCGCACGTCGTAGCCGCCAGTCGCGGACGGCGAAATTCGACCGCGTCGGGAGTTGTCCGCGCGCGCTGGCGCTTGCGGCCCCAGAGCGGCCGCGTCCACCGGCGGTGCGCAGAGGTCCTCGAGCGAGTTCACCTGCCCCGGGGCAGGTGAACTTGTCCCGGTTTCTACAAGCGAGGCCCCGGACGATCCGGCCGGCACTGTGGCGACCACGCGCGACCGCTCCGCCAACAGCCGCAGGATCTCGTCCCTGCTCCGGAACGCCGAGGCGGCGAGCAGTTCCACTGCCGATTCCGGCGTGAGGTTCGGCGCGAGTACGGAGGCAGTGGCCACGCTCAGCCGGCCATCCGCGAGCAACTCGAAGACCTGCGGGAACTTGAGCGCCACGCGAGCGACCTGGATGCGTCGGAACGCCCGCGCCTGGGACATGTGTAGCCGGCCCATGCAGTACTCGAGCATGCAGGAGTACCCGGCGCCGAGGTAATCCCGACGATGATCCAGCACGGCGATGAGGGCGACGCTTTCAGCGGTCTTGGACTTCTCCTCGAGGTCGATGGCATCGAGGCGGCTCATCGCGACTTCGGGCGACAGGTGCATCCGAGAGAATCGGTGCATGAGTGCAACTCCGCGGGGGCGGGTGCGCTCGGGGGCACACTCAATTCATATCATGCGTGTTTTCGGCGCCCACAGATGCCCGTGCATCGCGCGAGTCGAGCCGCGACAGCAACTTTGTCGAGTTCGCGTCGAAACGCCGCGCACGTGCAGGCGGCGTGCGCGCACGCGCACGTGCGCCGACACTTCTCGACCTCAAACAGTGCGGCCTCAGTGAGCCGTCAAGTGCGATTGCGCGATCTTTCCAAACCTTCACACAATTCACGGCGGACGCCCGCCCAGGACGACCGCGAATCGGCACCTTGTGCGCAGGGACTGCCGGAGCCTGGCGACTTCGAATTCGTTGAGGTCGGCGAGTCGGCCGCTCTTTCCCCGCGGACCACGGCGCTCACTCACTCCTCGTGGAATCTTCGGCTGTCCGCCGGAGCTTGGTCGCGCGGGCCGTGCATGCCGTAATCGCGGACGACCGAGGCGATGCGCAGGCGGTAGTCCGCGAACACGCCGGCGCGCCCTCGTGTCTGCGCTGCTCGATGGCGCTCGAGTGTTCGCCAGCGCGTCACGGCCTCTTCGTCGCGCCAGAACGACAGCGACAGGAGCCGATCCGGGTCCGCAAGGCTCTGGAATCGCTCGACCGAGATGAAGCCATCGATCGCCTCGAGCGCGTCGCGCAGGGCGGCCGCTTCGGCCAGGTAGTCGTCGGTGCGGCCTGGCGCCAGTTGTACCTCGAAGAGGACGGCGATCATGCCATCCTCCCCTGAACTCGGCCCTGCACCTGGCGCAGGAACGTGCGGCGCTCGGAAAGGATCAGGCGCTGGGATTCGGCGTTGGCGAAGTTCGCCACGCCCTCGACGTCCGCTCGAAGTGCCGCGCGATAGGTCTCGTAGGCCGCGAGCGAGTCGAACGAGATCAAGCCATACGCCATGTCATTCGTGCCCTCGTGCGGCATCCAGTAGCCGACGAGCGAGCCGCCGCAACGCGGGATGATGTCCAGCCAGCGCTGCGCGTACGCTTCGAACGCGGCGCGCTGGAACGGGTCGATCCGGTACTCGATGAACACGGTGATCATGAGGCCTCCGGAGCTCGGGGTCGGGGTCGCGGTTCCGTGCGAACCCCATCCTGGGCGAGCCCGTGACCCGGATGCTTCGATGGCGGACGAACGATCCGACTCGCGGCTCGGCTATGCTCCACGCATGTTCTCGAGGCATCGATTGGCCGAAGTGGCCGCGCTCCTGGGTGACCCGGCGCGCGCCGGCATGGTGACGTCGCTGTGGGATGGCCGCGCGCGGCCGGCGGGTGAGCTGGCACGACTCGCGGGGGTGACGCCCGCCACCGCGAGCGCACACCTCACCAAGCTGCTCGCAGGCGGTGTGCTGCGCGTGGAGACGCGCGGCCGGCATCGCTTCTATCGCCTCGCCGATGAGCGCGTGGCGCAGGCGCTCGAGGCCCTGGGGGCCATCCTTCCGCCCGGCCGCGCACCGGATGCCGGAAGCCTGCCCCCGCTCCACGTCGCGCGCCTGTGCTACGACCATCTGGCCGGGCGGCTCGGTGTTTCGGTGAGTGACGCCCTGCTTGCGCGCGGGCTGCTCGTGCACGAGGACGGTGCGTACGCTTTGCCCACCAAGGGCCGGCGGTTCTTCGCGCGCTTCGGCCTGACGGTGGACGAGCTCGAACAGGGCCGCCGGCCGTTGCTGCGATCCTGCCTCGACTGGACCGAGCGGCGCGAGCACGTGGGCGGCGCACTCGGGGCCGCGTTCGCGACGCAATTGCTCGAGCGCGACTGGGTCCGGCGTGAGCGCGGCTCGCGCGCCCTGTTCGTGACCACGGCAGGACGGAAAGGGTTCGCGGACTCGCTCGGGCTCCGCTGGGATTGATCCCGCATCCAGCGCGGTGCGTCCTGTCGCCACCGGCGGCCGTGCTTGCCGCGGCCGCGGCATCGCGCGACGATGCGGCCATGCTGCGTGCCTTCAGGCTGCTCCTCGTGTTCTTCATCGTCGCCGCGGTCGCACCCGGTGCGCGTGCGGCCCCGCCTTCCCGTGACCCTGTCGGCCACTGGCAGGGCATGCTCCAGGGCAAGCTGCGCCTCGCATTCCACTTCGAGCGCACGGCCGACGGCCGCTTTCGCGGCACGATGGACAGCCCGGACCAGGGCGCGATCGGGCTGGCGCTCGATTCGGTGACATTCACCCGCGACTCGCTCGGCTGCGAGCTGCGCATGGTGCGCGGCCGCTACGACGGCCGCTTGAATGCGACGGGCGATTCGCTGATCGGGATCTGGCGCCAGAACGGTGCGGCGCTGCCGCTATCGCTGGCGCGAACTGCAGCTGCGCCCATCGTCAGGCGTCCGCAGGAGCCGCATCCGCCCTATCCCTATGACACGCTCGCCGTCGCCTATACGAATCCGCGAGCGAAGTGGATCCAGCTCGAGGGCACACTCACGCTGCCGCGCGGGAAGGGCCCGTTCCCGTGCGCGCTGCTCATCACCGGCTCTGGGCCCGAGGATCGCGACGAGACCATCTTCGGCCACCGGCCATTCAAGGTGCTGGCCGACCACCTCACCCGCAACGGCATCGCCGTACTGCGCGTGGACGACCGCGGCGTGGGCGGCACGACCGGCTCGGTCCGCGGTGCCACCAGTGAGGACTTCGCGAGCGACGTGCTCGCGGGCGTGGAGTTCCTGTCCACGCGAGCCGAGGTGGACAAGCGCCGGATCGGACTCATCGGACACAGCGAGGGCGGGATGATCGCGCCCTTGGTGGCCACGAGGTCGAAGGACGTGGCGTTCGTCGTGCTGCTCGCCGGCCCCGGGGTGCGGGGAGACTCGTTGATGCTGCTGCAGTCGCTGGCCGCCCGGCGCACGCTCGGCGTTTCCGAAGCGAACCTGGCCCGCGAGGCGGAGGTGCTCCGGCGGCTGGCCCGTGCCACACGCACCGGGGACAGCGTCGGCGTGGTTCGGACAACACGCGAACTCGTGAAAGTGCAGGTCGAATCCGTGCCCGAGTCCCAGCGCGGCAACGCCGCCGAACGAGACGCGCTCGCGACCTCCGCGGCGCGCACGCTGTGGGATCCGTGGATGCGCTTCTTCATGGCGTACGACCCCGTGCCGGTATTGCGCCAGGTGCGCGTGCCGGTACTTGCGCTCAACGGCTCACGGGACTTCCAGGTGACCCCGCGAGTGAACCTCGGCGGCATCGAAGCCGCGCTCAAGGCCGGCGGCAATCGCGACTTCTCGGTGCAGGAGTTGCCCGGCCTCAACCACCTGTTCCAGACCTGCACGATGTGCACGATGGGCGAGTACGGCGAGCTCGAGGAGACGTTCGCCCCCTCGGCGCTCAAGATCGTGTCGGATTGGATCCGTGCGAGGACGGGGCTGGCGAAGTAGCTGACCCGGCAGCAAGCGCCGCCCGCTCCGCCAGCACCACCTTCGCGCGCTCGAGCGCATCGTCGAGGTCGTCACAGATGTTCGCGTCGCCCACATGCGCGTGGAACATCGCCTTGCGCATGAGCAATGCCGGCTGCTCGCGCGCGCCGCACAGGATCAGCGTTCGGCCCGTGGCGTGCAGTTCGTCCGAGAGGTCCTCCAGTGCGCCGAGCCCGCTGCCATCCAGCGCGGTCATGTTGCGCAACCGCAGGATCACGACCGGTGGCAACTCCGCCAACCTACCCGTGATCGTCGTGAGCTTCTCGAGACCGCCGAACAGGAACGGGCCATGGATCCGGTACACCACCACGCCATCGGGCGCGACCTTGTCGAGCAACAGGTGGGCGCGCGCCGACTCCACCTCCTCCTCGGTCTCCTCCGTGATCGTCGTCGTCACCGCGATCTTCCGGATCATGAGCAGCGCGGCCAGGATCATGCCCACTTCGACCGCCACGCTCAGGTCGGCGAACACGGTCAGCGAGAACGTCGCGAGCCACACCGCGATGTCGTTCCGGGACAGGTGCAGGATGTCGCCGATCTCACCCCACTCCCCCATGTTCCACGCCACCACCATGAGGATGCCGGCGAGCACGGCGAGCGGGACGTCCTTCGCGAGCGGGGCGGCCACGAGCACCACGGCGAGCAACACCAGGGCGTGGACGATGCCGGCCACCGGCGTGCGAGCGCCCGAGCGGATGTTCGTGGCCGTGCGCGCGATGGCACCGGTGGCCGGCAGGCCGCCCACCAGGGGCGAGAGGATGTTGGCGACGCCCTGCGCGGCGAGTTCGGTGTTGGGATCGTGGCGGTCGCCCGACATCCGGTCGGCGACCGTGGCCGACATCAGTGACTCGATGGCCCCCAGCATCGCCACGGTGAGCACGGACGGCAGCAGCGGGCGGATCATCTCGGGCCGGAACGTCGGGATGTGGAAGTCCGGGAGGCCCGACGGGATGCCGCCGAAACGCGAGCCGATGGTGTCCACGTCGAGGCCCAGGAAGCGCACGGCGAGCGTGCCCAGCACCAGCATGACGATGGCGCCGGGGATGGCCTTGAACCAGCGCTGGAACACCAGCACGCCGGCGAGCGAACCCAGGCCGAGCATGGCGGCCGCCGGCGTGAGGCTGCCGAGCGCGCCGCCCACCTCGATCAGTCGCGGCAGGAACACGGCGGAGGGATGCGCGATGTCGAGACCCAGCAAGTCCTTCAACTGCGTGCTGGCGATCAGCAGCGCGATGCCGTTCGTGAATCCCACCACCACGGGCCGGGGCAGGAACCGCACCGCCGCACCCATGCCGGTGAGTCCCATGAGCACCAGCAGGATGCCCGCGAGCAGCGTGCACATGTAGAGGCCGTCCAGCCCGTAGTGCGCGATGATGCCCGAGATCACCACGACGAATGCGCCCGTGGGGCCGCCGATCTGCACGCGTGAGCCCCCGAGCGCCGAGATCAGGAAGCCCGCCACGATCGCGGTATAGATGCCCGACTGGGGCGGCGCTCCGGATGCGATCGCGAACGCCATCGCGAGCGGCAGCGCCACGAGCCCGACGGTGACTCCCGCGACCAGGTCGCCCGCGAACATGCGCGCGTCGTACCGCTTGAGCGCGTCGAACAGCCGTGGCGGACGGAGAGAGAGGAAGCCGAAGGACATCCCTGTTCCAGTTCGTGTGTGGTCTCGAACCCGGGCCATGCTGCTCCCCGGGTGCCGGCGGTCACGTGCGGCAAGCAAGCAGTGTAGCCGAGACACACCCGTTCGCTGGAATGCCCCGCGTGCATCCGCGCACGACCGGCCGCCGGCGCGATTCCCGCTTGACGCTCGCGCCGTTGCGCGCTCATCCTGCCGCCGTGCTCAACTGGATCTGGGCAGCGTTCTTCATCATCGCCTTCGTCGCCGCTGGGATGCAGGTCGCGACAGGCGCCCGACCCGACGCCCTCAAGGACGTCGTGGCCGCGCTGTTCGATTCCTCGAAGACCGGCTTCGAGATCGCGATCGGCCTGACCGGTGTGATGAGCCTGTGGCTCGGCTTCATGCGCATCGCCGAGAAGGGCGGCATCACCGAGTTCATCGCCTGGCTCGTGGGCCCGCTGTTCCAGCGCCTCTTCCCCGGCATCCCCAAGGGCCATCCCGCCAGCGGCGCGATCGTGATGAACCGCTCGGCCAACATGCTCGGGCTCGACAACGCCGCCACGCCGCTGGGCTTGAAGGCGATGAAGGAGCTGCAGTCGCTCAACCCCGAGCCCGACCGTGCGTCGAACGACATGGTGCTGTTCGTGGTCATGAACGCGTCGTCCGTCACGCTGGTGCCGATCTCGATCATGACGTTCCGTGCCCAGCTGGGTGCGGCGAACCCCGCCGACGTGTTCGTGCCCATCCTGATCGCCACGTTCATCAGCGACCTGTTCGGCCTGCTGCTCGTGGCGTCCATCCAGAAGCTGAACCTGTGGAATCGCTACGTGCTCGGGTGGCTCGGCGGGCTCACGCTCGCGGTGGCGGCGCTCATCTGGCACTTCTCGCACCTCGACGCCAGCGCCGTGGCGGTGCAATCAGCACTGCTGGCGAACGCGATCCTGCTCGGGCTGATCACGCTGTTCCTGCTCGCGGGCGCGCGCCGCAAGCTGCCGCTCTACGAGACGTTCATCGAAGGCGCGAAAGAGGGCTTTCAGGTCGCGATCGGCATCGTGCCCTACCTGGTCGCGATCCTCGTCGCGGTGGGCGCGCTTCGCGCGAGCGGTGCGCTCGAAGCGCTGCTGAACGCGATCAAGCTGGGTGTGGCGCAGTGGAACCTGGACACGCGCTGGGTGGACGGCCTGCCGACGGCGATCATCAAGCCGCTCTCGGGCGGCGGTGCGCGCGGCATGATGGTCGAGACCATGAAGACCCTGGGCGCGGATTCGTTCGGCGGCCGGCTCGCGTGCATCATCCAGGGCAGCACCGAGACCACGTTCTACGTGCTCGCCGTCTACTTCGGCTCCGTGGGCGTGAAGAAGACGCGGCACGCGCTCGCCTGTGCGCTCACCGCCGAAGTGGTCGGTGTGATCGCGGCGATCCTCGTCACCTACCTGTTCTTCGGGTAGTCCGCGCGCGCACGCCCGCGCGCCCTTCACACCCCGCGCGCGGTGCGGCTCCGCATGTCAAGCATGCGTCCGGTGTGGCGTGGCCGTTACGTGTCATCCGGCGCAACCCCCTTCGTTGTGAGCAGTTTCGATTCACCCAACGAAGCATTGTGGCGCGCGCATCTCCGCCGAATATTGCTGATGTGGAAGGAACAGCAGCGCCCGGCTTCGGAGCTGGACAGGACGAGGCCGCCCAGGTTCCCACGGGGACCGCAACGAGCGAGGGAACGATGGAGGACAGGACCCAGGTCGCGCATGCGGCGCACCGCCGCACTGCCGCCCCACACCGGCGCACGCGAACGCGAGCGACGGGTGAGCACCGGGCCCCGGACGCGCGCGAGCGCGCGTTCGAGCCCCTGGACTGGGTCCTGCGCGGCGCGGGCTGGTTACTGACGGGATTGTTCCGGGCTGCTGCGCGAACCATGGGTTCGGCCGAACTTGCAGCGACCGAACCGCTGGCAGTGGCCCGGCGCTTGATCCGAGACGGGCGGCTCGAACCCGCGCCCGCCCCGGAGCGCGCGAGCCGCCACCCGAGAGTCGCGGCCGCGCGCGACACCTCGCGCGGGGCCCCGAGAGACCCGAACCGACACACGCTGGACCTGAGGCCATAGAGCCCGATTCACCCCCCCCATGAAAGGGGGGCGGCGGACAACACGTCCGCCTCCCCCTGAGAAGGAGCATGTCATGTCAACCAAGCCCTCGAGAATCGTGGACCGGCCGCCCCAAGGCGGCTCGTGTCGTCCTGTCGTCCTCAGTTCGCTCTGGCGCGCTTTCCTCGTGATGGGAAGCGCGTTCGTGTTGCTGGCCAGTCCGGTCGCCGCGCAGGACTATCCGCGCATCGACCCCGGCACACCGCCGCCGGTGGAGGGTGGTCTGGCCGAGGGCTGGGAGGTCCTGAGCATCCCCGGCCTGCCCGCGGGTGCCGTGCTCGGCGACGTGTGGGCGACCCCCAGCGGCATCGTCTACGTGTGGGCGAAGTACCCGCAGCGTGTGCCGGTCAACTCCAACGACGACACCGGCGAGGGCGAGAAGCTGCCGAACCCGCCGGGCGAGCCGACCGTGCCCTGGTCGAGCAATCTGTACCGCTTCGACGGCACCCGCTGGGCGGCGACACTGCGCACGCCCGGCGAGATGGGGGGTGCGCTCAAGGGGTGGGGCGAGAACGACCTGTTCGCGAGCACCACGTCGGAGCAGGGCGAGGCGAAGCTCTACCACCTGAACAACGGCGTATGGAACCAGGAGGTGCTGCCGGGCCACTACTACGGCCGGCTGCACACGCTGGTGGGGGAGCCGAACGACCTCTACTTCAAGATCGACCGCGTCATCCTGCGGCATGACGGCGTGAGCGTGAGCCGCATGTTCGAGCTGCCGCCCAACGAGTCCGCGGAGAAGGGGATGGTGGACTTGGGCAGCGACGGGTTGTTCGTCATGTCCGGCGACTGCCACTACCTGTACGACAACGGCGTCTGGGCGTGCGTCGAAGCCGGCTTCGACTTCGGTCACGTCGAGGACGCGTGGGGCATGCGAGACACGAACGGCCGGCTGCACATGTACGCGATCGGCGAGGACTTCGACCACTCCGGGTTCAAGGTGTGGCAGTACGACGAGAACGACCCCGCCATTCACGACGGCATCTGGGTGCCGGTGCTGCAGGACCCGATGAGCGGGCACGTGCCCGATCTGGGCGGCGGGTTCCACCTCTGGGGCGGCGCGGGCAACGACGTGTACGCCACGGGCGTGGTGCAGGGCGAAGGGCACATGATGCGCTTCGACGGCAGGGCGTGGCACCAGCTCGCCTCGCCGCAGTCGTTCGGCGCCATCCACGGCGTATGGGGCACGGGCGGCGGCGCCGTGTGGTTCAGCACGGAGGCCGGACAGGTGGTGCGCTATGCGCGGTCGAACACCGCACCGGACGTGGCATTTGCGGTGCCGTCCATCGCACGCCTGTGGCCGGCGAACGGCCAGTTCACCGCGGTGGACATCCTCGGTGTCGTGGACCCCGAGGGCGACCAGTTCACGCTGACGATCGACCGCGTGCTGTCGGACGAGGACCCGGTGACACCGAACGTCGCGGGCAACTGCCCTGACGCTCGCATCGCCGGCAGCCGCGTCATGCTGCGTGCGGAGCACAAGGACAATGGCGATGGCCGCACCTATGTGATCGAGTTCACGGCCACCGACCAGTACGGGCTGAGCAGCCGCGGTCACGTGCACGTGTGCGCGCCTCACTTCGAGTCGACACCGTGCGACGTGGACGCGGCCACGTTCGACGCGACCGGTCCGTGCGCGCCTCCGACGACCGGTCGCAGGCCGTTCGACACGGGCGACAACAACGGTGCGCTTCGGGTTCACTACGAACTCGAGACCGCCGGGCCCGTGCACCTGGGCATCTACGATGTCGCCGGTCGCTTGCGTGGGGTGATCGAGGAAGGGCCACGCGCGGCCGGTGTGCACGAGAAGAACTGGGACTTGAGCGGGCTCGATGCCGGTGTGTACTTCGTGAAGCTGCGCACGGCCGGGCCGGCGTTCACGAGCCGAGTGGTCGTGCTCCACTGAGTCCGGATGCGGGGCAACCCCCGCGCTGGGATCGGGAAGCGCGAAGACCGCGCCCGCGCGAGCGGGCGCGGTGCTTTTCGGCGGCTCACGACAGCCCGCGCGCCATGCTGCCGCGTGTCAGCTGCCCTTGCCCAGCCCGCGCTTCATCAGCGCCATCTGCCCGGCGTGGTAGAGCTGGTGCTGCACCTCGCCCTGGATGAGCAGGTACCACGTCGTCGTCTGCCCCGGCCGCCGCCGAGCGAGCTTCGCTTCGGGGAACGCCACGACCGCGGCGCGGAACTTCGCCTGGCTGCGCGCGAGTCGGGCGCGCGCGGCCTTCCAAGCGGCGGGCGTGGGACGCGGCGTCTTGGGGAAGTTCCACTCGGGCGGCACCGGTGGGCTCAGGCCCGCCAGGCGCATCGCCACCACCTCGTTCCAGGTCGCGACGTGGTCCACCAGCTCCCAGATGGTGTGGGCTCCCTTCACCACGCGCTTCGCGGCCATCGCAGGCGTGATCCCGTCCAGCACCTCGAGCAGCGCCGGGCCGTGCCAGGCCTTGGCGCGGTAGGCGCGATCGATCAAGTCCAGCAGCCGTCGCTTCTCGGACATGGTCGCCTCCCTCGGCGATGCCGGCCGTGGGCCGGCGGTCACTTCTTCTCGAGCTGGAAGAACGTCCCGTTCCAGAACAGGTAGACGCGCCCGTCGGGCATGTCGAGCACGTAGCCGGGCGGCTTCGACCAGCGCTCTCCGTCACAGATCACCTCGGTGCGCGTCACGATGGCCGTGGCTCCGCCGACGAACCCGAAGTGCGAGGGCGAAGCGCCGTAGTCGGCGGCCAGCACGCTGTCGGCCCGCAGCATGGCCGAGCGGTACTCGGGATGCCGGCACGTGTCGGCACCGAACGCCACGTACTCGAGCGTGAACGTCACCGGCTTGCCGCGGAAGCTCAGCGCCTGCTCCTCGCTGACCGTGGGCTTGCTGGCCGTCTCCTCGCTGGCTGCAGGCTCGCCTTCCTTGGCCTCGCCGACCAGCGGATCGTCGATCACTCGATGTGCGTACACCTTCCAATCGCCGCGCAGGTGATCCGGGATGAACCCGGTCGGTGTGGCCGACTGCGGCGGCGGCAAGGTCGCACCCTCCTGCGTGGCCGCTGGTGTCTCGGACTTCTTCGCGCACGAGGCGGCGAGAAGCGGCAGGGAGAACAAGGTGATGAGCGCGGCGTGTCGGGCGATCGTCATCGGAGCTATCTCCTGGTCGGCGGCGGCGCCGCGAGGCGCGTGAGCGCGTCCAACTGCTTGATCTTCCTCTCAGCGAGCAACTGTCGCCGCTCGGCCGCGGTGGCCCAGCGGCCCGCAGCCTCACGCTGGGCTTCGAGCATGTCGCGCAGCAGTCCACGGTACTCCGCAAGCGCGGCCGCAGTAGGCGCGGGTGCGGTCGTGGTCGCGGCGGTCGCGCTCGTCGCACCCGTCGTGCCGGTTGCGCCACGCGTGCCCGACGAGCCGTGCTGCGGACTCGTCAGCTCGCGGTTCCGCACCACGACGCGCAGCTCCAGCTCCAGCGCCCGGGTTCGGCTGGCCGCCGCATCGCGCTCGGCGTTCTGACGCTCGATGTCGGCCCGCAGGGCGTCTCGCAGGTCCTCGAGGTAGGCCCGCTCGCGATCCTGGCGCTGGAACGCCTGCTCGAGCGCGGCCATCGTCGCGGCGTCCTTCGACTGCCGCGCCACGTCGCGGCGCACGCGAGTGGCTTCCAGCTCCTCCTTCATGATCCGGGCGCGCCCGTCGGCATCCTGCGCCAGCTTGCGGGTCCGCTCGACCTCGTTCAGCACCGATTGCTCGGCGTCGCGAGAGTCCCCCAGCAGTCGCTGCACCTCGGACTCGTTGCGTGGCACGTACACCGAGAGCAGCTCGCCCAGCTCGCCGCCGCGCAGCAGCGTGGCGCGAGCCGAGCCTCCCGCCGTGGCGGGATCGGGCTTGCCCTGGGCGTGGCCCTCGCCGGCGGCGAGGAACAAGAAGAGCGCGGTGCCTGCACTCCATACGACACGGGCGACACGGGGATTGCGGCTCGGCATGTCAGCCTCCCTGCGGGACAGCGCCTCGAGCGCGGCGGGAATCCCTTCCCCGCCGCGGCATCTCGCTGCGCAACCTACCCCCGGCCGCGGCGGCGCGCCACGACGGAGCGCGGGCCGCGGCCCCACGACCGATCAACTCTCGCGCCTCCCGACCAGCGCCTGCGCGCCGCCTTGTAGGACCAGCAGCGTGGTGAGTGCCACCAGGATGCTGGGTGCGGCGGGAAGGTCGAGCGTCACCGAGAGCGTCAGCCCCAGCACGCTGGCCACGAACGCGAACGTCCATCCCACCGCCAGGGCCACGCCGGTGCGGGTCGAGGCCAGCACGCCGGCCACGGCGGGGATGACCAGGTAGCCGAACACCAGCAGCACGCCCGCGATGTGCACCGCCGACGTGACCACGACGCCGAACGTGGCGTAGAACAGGAAGTCCCATGCGAACACGCGCCGGCCCCGGGCGCGTGCGCCCTCGGGATCGTTCGTGATCTCCAGGAACGGCTTGCGCAGCCAGATGTGCACCGCGCCCACGCCGGCATAGAGCGCGGCGACGACCGCCACCTCGCGCGGCGAGACGGTGAACAACGAGCCGACGAGCGCTTCTCGGATGTGCTCGGGCCCGCTCGGTGTCTTCTCCAGCAACAGGAACGCCAGTGCCTGCGCGGTGGCGAACACGATGCCGATGAACGCCTCGAGCGGCGCGCGGTGGGCGCGCCCGCGCAGCCACGCGAACAGCGCCGCCCCGAGGAGCGTCATGCCGAGCGCCAGCAGGTAGGCCCCGACGGCATCGTGCTCGTGCCCGATCACCACCGACATCGCCACGCCGAGGGCGGCCATCTGGGCCAATGCCAGGTCCACGAACAGCACGCCGCGCCGCACGACGTGGAACCCGAGGTAGGCGTGGATGCCCGCCAGCACGAGTGCCGCGAGCGCGGCGATCTGGAAGAACGGCAGTTGGATGACGTCGAGCATCACGCCACCTCCGGGAGTTGCGCCGCGCAGGCCGGGCACGCGTGGATCGCGACGGCCGGTTTCATCGCGCGCTCCCTTCCATGGCGGTGAGGATCTCGTCGAAGTGCTGGAGGTAGCTGCCCGCCTTGGGCTCCGCACACGATGTGGCCGCCACGACCGGGCGCACGCCGGCCTGGCGTTCGAGGAACCGGCCGCTGTCGGTGGCGAAATAGGGCTCCTGGAGCAGCAGTTTCACCTGTCGCGCCTTGGCCTGCTCCACCAGCTCGGCGAGATGCCGTGCGGTGGGCGGGATGCCCGGCACCGGCTCGACCGTGTCCACCACCTCGAAGCCGAACGCGTCGGCGAAGTAGGGCCACGAGCGGTGGTAGGTGAAGATCAGGTGCGAGGGCAGGGCCTTCGCGCGCGCGGCGAGCTTTTCCCACGTGGCCTTTGCTTCGGCGGCGAACGCGGCGGCGCGCGAGCGATACGTCGCGGCATTGGAGGGATCGGCCTTCGCGAACGCCTCGGCCGCGTTCTTCGCCACGACCGCTCCGTTGCGTGGGTCGAGCCAGTAGTGCGGATTGCCCAGCGGGTGCACGTCGCCCATGGACGCATCCACCTTGCCGGCCGGCTTCTCCAACACGTTCACACCCGCGGAGCAGTCCACCACCGCCAGCTTCGCGTTGCGCGAGCCGTCCACGATGGCGTCGGCCCATTGGTCCAGGCCCAACCCGACCTTGAGGAAGACCTGCGCGCGCGACACGCTCACCATGTAGCTGGGCAGCGCTTCGATTCGATGCGGGTCGCTGGAGGGCCGGGCGATGGCGAACACCTCGACCTGCCCACCGCCAACACTGGCGGCGATCGAGGCCAGGTCCTGCGTACTGGCACCGACGCGGAGCTTGGCCTCGGCGGGGATCGCGAACAGCAGGCTCACGAAGAGTGCGAGCCACGATCTGTGGAACATGACCGCCTCCCCTAGAACTGGTGGGCCTTGTGCGGCCCCATGGAGAAGATGACGCGCATCGTGAGTTGCTGGACGGGGTCGCTGCTGGCCGTGCTGGACTGGCGATGGATTCGGCGCCAGTCGAGCCGGAACGCGGTCGTTTCCTCCATGAGCGCGAGCCCGGCGAAGACGCCCACCGCGTCCACCGTGTCGTCCGGGACCTCGGGGTCCTCGTAGTTCTCGTACGAGGCTCCCGCGTTGTAGCGCGACGCCCAGTTGTAGTCGGCGTAGACGTAAGCCCCCGACGCGCGTGTGCTCGCGAGCGTGTAGGCCGCAGGCAGCCCGCCCCAGCCGGCCTCGTCGCGGTCGAGTGAGAGATACTCGGCCTGCACGAGCAGGTAGGCGCTGGGTGCGGTCCACAGCTTCGCCTTCATGTCGCCGCCCAGCACCTGCGTGCGCGCATCGGCGGCGACGTTGTTCGTGCCCTCGGTGGCACTCAGGCCCAGCTCCACGCCGCCGCGGTCGCCCACCGGCGCGAACGCGGCCAGTCGGCCCACCCACGCCATGCGTGGTTCCTGCTGCGCGTCGCCATTCTCGGGGTTGCTGTTGAGCGGATCGTCGGGCGACTGGCTCGCCGCGCGCAGCCGCCGGAACGAATCCCCCTGGAGCACATCGCCGCTCGCCGTCACCGACCAGGCGATGGGAAGCGGCAACCGATACGAGACATTCACACCGGTCTCGTTGTACGACTCCTCGCCCGGCAGGTAGGCGGCCAGCACGCCGAAGCGTTCGGCGAACGGGTAGGTGTGCGGGTGCTTCTCGTTCAGCTTGCCGAAGCCGACGCGGTACTTGCCGCCCTTGAGCGTGATGCCCCCGGGCAGACCGCGTAACAGCGAGAAGTAGCCTTCTTCGAGCCCCACTTCACCCTCGGCGAGCGCGACGGTGAAGAAGCCGCGTGCGTACGGGTTCAGCGCGGCATCGAACACGAACTCGGTCTCGCCCACGCTGAAGACGGGGTGATGCTGTTCGGGATTGCCCGCCTCGTCGGTCCAGCGGATGAGCGGCTGGCCGATCACCGAGATGTCGGGGTTGGTGGTACCCGCGCGCGCCGACGACACCGGCCCACAGGCCAGTGCGAGCAGCGCGCAGGTGAAGGATCTGCGCATGGGAACCTCCCGGAGGAGAACTCACGGAGCGCGCACGCGGGGCGTGCGCGAGGACGGTGCGCGCGGCGGTGCCGCGCGGCGAAGCCGTCAGCTCCGGGGCGGGGCTCTCGGGGAAGCGCGGGTGCCCGCGTGGCGCGCCGGGCGATCCGCGGCGACGACGACGGCCATCTCGCGCTCGATCGCGATGGGGGCGAGGGCCACGGGCGGATGGCCGGCGAGCGGGGCGGCGTGCAGGCTCGCGCACGTGCAGTTGTCGTCGCGGCTCGGCGACTTGGCGTCCGACGCACAGCCGTGCTCGACCAGGTGATGCCGGGCGTCGGCCACTTCGCCCAAGACGAGCGTGCCGAGCAACCACAGGCCGGCGGCGACGCGGCCGGAGCGGTAGAGCCAGCGGAACGGGTCCATGCCGGGGAAAGCGTGCGCCGCGCTGCCTCGGCCGGTCAAGCCGGCGGGGCCGGGCGCGCCAATTCGTCCCCCAGCTGCGCGAGGAACTCGCGCAGGAACGCGGCCCGCCGTTCGGCCTCGGCGCGGCCGGCCTCGGTGCGCATCGTCGCGGGCAGCGTGAGCAGCTTGGTGAAGAAGTGGTCCACGGAATAGCGCGCGTCGTCTCGCGGCCGGGACTCCGCCCACGGGTCGTCGGCGTGGAACCACGCCGCGCCCAGGCCGACCCCGGTCGAGATGCAGCGCAGGAGCCCGATCGCACCCAGGGCTTCGAGCCGGTCGGCATCCTGCAGCGCGCGTCCCAACGGCGTGGCGGGCACCGCGCCGCGCGAGAAGCTGTGGTCGCGGACGGCATCGGCGATGCGCTCGACGGACTCGGGCCCGAACCCGAGCGAGCCGAGCCGCGCGCGAGCCTGCTCGGCACTGCGCAGGCTCGAGAGCACGCGCTCGGGCGAGTCCTTCGGCGGGTTCACCGCGTCGTGCAGGAGTGCGGCGGCGATGGCTTCGCGCGCATCCACGTCCGCACCGCCCAGGCGCAGCGTCCAGTGGGCCACGCGCAGCGCGTGCGCCGTGTCGTGCGTGGGGTCGGGCGTGATCGCCGCGGCGTCCCTCGCGCGCGACTCGGCGAGCAGCGTGGCCAGCGCGTTGTCCGCGGCGATGCGCGTCTCGAGCGCGGGGATCACGGCCGCCTCCATGGAGGACGCGTCCCAGGAACCGCAACGGCCCGCGGAGTCGTCCGGCGGGCCGTTCGGGAAGCCATGCGCGGAGCTAGACGCGCTCGACGAAATCGCCGGTGCGCGTGTCGATGCGCACCTTGTCGCCTTCCTCGATGTAGGGCGGGACCTTGATCTCGAGGCCCGTCTCGAGGATGGCCGGCTTCGACGTGTTCTGCACCGCCGCGCCCTTGATGTTGGGGGTCGTCTCCTTGACGGCCAGCTCCACGAACATCGGCGGCTGGATTCCCACGACGCGGCCCTGGAAGTACTCGGCGGTGATCATCATGCCGTCGATCAGGTAGCCGGCGTTGTCGCCGAGGATCTCGCCACTCAACTCGATCATCTCGTACGACTCGGTGTTCATGAAGTGGTACGTGTCGGCCGACTTGTAGCTGAACTGGAGCTTGTGCTCGTCCAGCACGGCCCGCTCCATCTTGTCGTCGGTCGAGAAGCGCACTTCCTGGTTGCTGCCGCTCTCGATGTTGACCAGCTTGGCCTGCACGAAGCCGCGCAGGTTGCCCGGCGTGCGGTGCATCACCGTCGCGACGCGATGCGGCTTGCCGTTGTAGAGGACGAGCATGCCGACCCGGAGCTGGGTGGACGTGATCACGGGTGACTCCTGTGTTCTGGGGGGTCTGGGCGCGGGGACGGCGGCCCCCGTAGGGCCACCCCACTGCGAATGCGGCCGGAGATTGTGCCCGAGGAGCGCGGGGGCGTCCAATTCGCGGCCCCCGCGGGCAGGGTGCTCACGCTCGAAGATGTTGTCGCACGGCGAGTCACGACGCGCGCTCGCCTGCTGACCGGTCGCGGCCTTGCGCGCTGGCCGCGGGCCGTGTCTCATGCGCGCACGCCCGCCGGCTGCTCTCACCGACCGGGTGATGTCCCGCTCTGGAGGTGCTGATGCTGCGTCGTCTCGTCTCGCTGATGCTCGCGTGCATGCTCCTGCTGCAGTCCACCGTGTGCTTTGCCGCCGAGGTCGTTCCCGAATTGCTCGCCAAGGAATCGGGCAATGTCTCGGTGGAGCGAAGAGGCGACGAGAACCCGGCATTGGAGGTGGCGCGCGCCACGTTCTGGGGCGCGGTCGCGGGCAGCCTCGTGGGCCTGGCCGTGGCGGCCGTGAAGAGCGAGAACCAGAGCGACGCCATCCGCTGGGGCTTCGCACTCGGCACGTTCGCCGGGCTGGCGACCGGGGTCTACTGGGTCACGCAGCGCCCCGCGCCGGCGAGCCTGCTGGAGCTCCAGGACGGCCACCTTGTGCCCGGGGCAGGCGCGCTGGGCGCGGTCGAAGTGGCCCCCGACGGCGTGCGCGTGCGCGCCGTGGCCGTGCGCTTCTAGGCCGCACCCCCCGCGTTCACCAGCGCGTGCGCGCGATCGCGGCGCGAAGCTCTCCCGTCGTGCGCGCCACGCCCGACCGCATGACGACGCGCAGCTTCCGCAGTGCGGCGATGTCTCGCGTCGGATCGCCCTCCACCAGCAGCAGGTCGGCGGAGCGGCCCGGCTCGATCGTGCCGAACTCGCTGCCGCGGCCCAGGGCGCGCGCGGCGTCCCGAGTGCTGGCGAGCAGCACCTGCGACGCGGTCATGCCGGCGCGCTGCATCGCCTCCATCTCGCCGAAGATGGATGGCCCGTGCAGCGTGAGCGGGTTGCCGGCGTCGGTGCCCGTCGCGATGGGGATCCCGGCGCGGCGCACGGCCATGAGGTTCGCGTCCATCACCCGGTGGCGCGCGGCGAGCAGCGAGTCACGCAGCGGCGGCGACTCGCCCAGCTTGCGTCTCGCTTCGGCGGCGGTGTTGGCGACAAGGGCGCGCGTGAGCGAGTCCACGGCGCCGAGCGGATCGTCCGGTTGCGGCGACACGCCACTGCGTGCCGCCGCGGGCACCTTGGCGTAGCCGTCGCGCACGGTGAGCGTGGGGCAGTAGGTCGTCCTTGCTTCGCGCGCGAGCCGCAGGAACTCCTGGTCCACGGCCACGTCGTCCACGCTGTGCACGAGCAGCTTGGCCCCGGCACGCAGCGCGGCCTTGGCCTCGCGCAGGCCGGTCGCGTGCACGATCAGCGGCAACTTCGCGCGCGCGGCTTCCTCGCCCGCCACTTTCACGGCGCGCGCCATGGCGTCGAAGTCGCTTCCGGGGCGCACGATGAACCACACCTTCACGGCGTTGGCCCCGAGGCTCACCAGGTAGCGCACGCCCTGCACGGCCGCCGCACTGTCGGAGAGGGGGATCATCTGCCGTTCGCCGGGGAGGTTCAGCCAGTGGTCCACGGTCGACAGCAGCGGCCCGGCCGCCGAGACGTGCGGCGCTTCGGTGTTCTCTTCGGCCGCACGCGCCATGGCGATCGTCCACGGATAGCCGCCCACGTCGAACACGGCCGTGACGCCACTGGCGAGCCAGGCGCGGTGGAACACCTCCGGATGCTCGCGCAGCCGGCGTTCGGTGACCTCGTAGGGGTAATGGTCGCGCAGGTCGAGCGCGTCGGGCCTGCCGTCCATCCAACCGGTCTGGGAGTAGTGCACGTGCGCGTCCACCAGCCCGGGCACGATCCACGTCCCACGCGCATCCAGCGTGTCCACGCCCGCGGGCACCTTCACGCGCGAACGCGGTCCCGCGGCCTCGATCTGGCCATCGCGCACGATCACCACCGCGTCGCGGACCGGCGCGCCGCCACGGCCATCCACCAGCGTGCCGCCCACGATCGCACGCGGCGAGGCCGGCACCCCGGGCACATCCTCGAACGCCGTCGAGACGGCGATCTTCCAGCCATCCGGCGTGCTCACGAAGAACCGCTCGGAGAGCCCCGCCTGCTCCGTGGCCCCGTAGCGCACGCGATAGCGGTACGTGCC
>Ga0315912_10000780_pt1 | contig 47810 bp, 39 predicted proteins | sample VfabasoilMG_FD_204469 | JGI IMG/M metagenome (GOLD analysis project Ga0315912, IMG submission 204469) | Garden soil microbial communities collected in Santa Monica, California, United States - V. faba soil | ecosystem: Environmental > Terrestrial > Soil > Garden | place: USA: California... | reverse complement strand
GCCAGAGCTTCGAAGCGTTCTGGCACCAGCAGGAGCTGACGCCGCTCGAGTGCGCCACGAGCAGCACGACCGGCGCCGTTTGCCCGGCAACCTGGGCCGACATCGCGCGCACCATCGACGCCAACCCGGAGCTGGTCTCGAGTGGTGGCACGAGCGGCACGGGCGGCACGAGCGGCGCGGGCGGCGCGGGCGGCACGCAGGTCACGGCGAGCCCGGAGCCGGCCGACAGTGGCTGTGCGCTCGGCGCACCAGTGCAGCGCACTACGGGACTGTGGTGCGGACTCCTGGCGGGGTTTGGGCTGCTAGCGGCGCGGCGACGGCCGCGCGCCGCTGCATGACGTCAGGCGCGTGTCAGCCGCGCCGGGCGCGCGTGGCTCACGGCACGTCGATGTAAAACGCGGTGTGGCCGTGCGGAGCGTCTTCGGGAATATCGCTGCACATCTCGAAGAAGTGGAAGCGCACCACCCAGCGGCCCGGGCGATCGAACAGCACCGGTCCGATCTGGTAGGTGCCCGGCGGCCCCTCGGGCGCCGTAAAATCGTTGCTCGGCGAAGGGTGGCTGGGATCGTCCGCCAGGTAGATCTCGGGGCCATCCGGAGCAGCACCCGTGGCCGCGGCACCGTCGGACTTGCGCGTGAGCTGCACCGTGAACGTGACCGGCTCGTTCTGGGTGATGCAGGTGTTGTCGAAGCGGACGTGGTATTTGCAGTCATCGTCATCGGCTTCCCTGCCGTAGAAGATGCCCATCTCCTCCTCCTCCTCCTCGTCGGGCAACGCCGCTGCGGCGGCGCCGGTCACACATTGCCCGATGGCTTGCGCCGCCTGACAATGCGTGTCGGCGGGCCCCGCCACCGGGCCACCACCGTCCACGCACGCCGCGGGCTCGTCTTCATCATCGGAGCACGCCGCACCACCGGCCAGCGTTGCCAGCAGCGCCCAAAGTATCGGCCGCACTCGGACGGGCCAAGCTCGGGGCCTTCGTTGCACGCTGGACACACTCGAGATCATCATGGCTCCTTTTTTTACCGAGCAGGCTCTTAGCCCATCACCGGCCCTTTCGGGTGCGGCAATTGGCCACAGCGCGTTGCCGGGGTAGCAGGGGCACCGGGGTCCCCGCGAAGCTTGAGCGCGCGGCGCCGGCACGGGTAGCGCCCGTCCGTGTGCTGGCCCCTCGAACCGGGGCGGGGTAAGCTGACAGGATGCTGCGGGCCAACCGGTCGACGCTCTCGGGGGCGGGAGCATGGCTGCTCGCCGGGGCCATCGGCTGCTCGGGGGACCCGGGCCCTGCCCCGCTGACGGACAAGAACGGCGAGGCGCTGCCCGAAGACGACGTCTCCTGTGTGGAGGATCCGCGCGTCGACACGTACACGGCCAACATGGACAAGCCGGGTGAGCTCGGGCTCCTGTCGTTCCGCTTCTCCGGCGCCGAACCCGCGCCTCCGGCGAAAGGCAACAACACCTTCCACGTGCGCATCACTGCTGCCGACGCCACTCCCATGACCGGCGAGCTGCGCGTCACGTTGACCATGCCCGATCACGGCCACGGCACGAGCGTGAAGCCCGTGGTCTCGTTCGATGAGTCGACGCAGGAATACACCGTGACCCCCCTGTTTCTGTTCATGGCAGGCGTCTGGCGCATTCAGTTCGAGGCCTACGCGGGCGCTGCCGCGGGTGCCGTGCCCCTCGACCGCACGCGCCTGTTCTTCTGCATCGAAGGATGAGCGGGGCCCCTCCCGCCAACTCCGCTCGCGGACTCGCGCATGCGGTTCAACCGCTCACCAATCGTGGGCGAGGGCGAGGCTGAAGCTCGGTCCTTCCTCGTGGGCTCCGTGCAACTCATTGAGCACGGGCAAGCGTAGGCCGAGCCAGAGCGTGAGGTCCGCACCCGGGCTCCAGCCCAGGTCCCCGCCGGCGAAGAGAATCGTCCCGCCCGAGTTCGGGTCGGGCTCGCCCGCTTCCTGGCTCGGCTGATCCCAGCGCAGCTCGGAGGCGAGGCGCAGCGCGAGCCAGGCGGTGAGCTGGTGTTGCACGGCAAGATTCGCCCAGAGCGCGCTGCCCGGCTGGAGCGCCTCTCGCGTCAACAGCGGCTGCAGCCAGCGCAGACTCAGCCAGCCCGACAGCGGCCTCCAGAACGCCGTCAGCGACGCCCCCAGGACGAGATCGAGCGAGCCTGAACCGGGTTGCACCTCGAGCGGCAGATACTCCCCGGCGGCATCCTTCTGCCACGGGCCCGTCGGCAGCTCGAGACCGCCCAGCAGCGCCAGGAGCTGGCGAGGCGCAAACTCTCGATCTTGCCAGGCGAACCATTTGGCGCCGATCTCCGCGTCCCCCAGCGCCCACACTTCGCTCTCGGCGAGGCTCTCGTCCGTGACGCGCCGATAGATGAACGGCAGATTGGCCACGATGAACCAGCGCTCGCTCGGGGCCCACGCGCTCGAAAGATCCGCGCGCAGATCGCGGATGCTGGCGCGGTCCACCCCCGGCACGCCGATGGCGTCGGTCCGATAGCGCAGCCCGAGCGCGGAGCGCAGGCGACCGGCAAACGGCTGCTCGGTGCCCAGCGCCGTGAGCGTGGGATCACCGCTGTCGCACGCGGAGCACGCCTCGGCCTGCCGCGCTCCGAGCCCGCTCGACACCGCACACATGGCGGCCACCCAGAGCGCGCCGCGCCGCCGGGCGTTCACTCGACCCAGATCTCGAATGAAGACTGAAACGCCTCGACGATCGCGTCTTGTGGATCGCGATCCACGAGCGAGCGCACGTCCACCACCTCCAGCCAGCGCTGCGCATCGAAGCCGAAGTGCAAGCTCGCCGAACGGCGCTCCGACGACAGCTCGAGCTCGATCTGACGGGTGAGCTCGAACGCCCGTTGACTGGCGAGCTCGAGCGGCGGCTCCGCGCCGTCGCGCGGGCTCGGGGCCGTGCGCAGCAGCAAGGACTGGCCGAGCATGTCCGTTGCGGTGAGCAGACCGACCGCGTCGGCGTCCGCCGGCGCCACTCGGTAGCGCACGCCGCAGTAGCGACCCGCGGGCGGGACGAGCTCCCCGAGCGACGCCGGTTCCCCCAGGGCGCTGACGATCGTCGGCACGGCCAATACGGTGGGGCTCGAATGGCCGTGAGCGTGGGCCGGACGAATCAGCCAGGCGCCGATGCTGGCGACGGGACTGAAACAGCGCAACAGCTCGATCTCGGAGCTGGTCCAGCGCAAAGATTCGATCTCGAGCGCGCTGGCCAGAGCGGCGCCGGACGACTCGGCGCCGAGGTTCGGCTCACTGATCAGCTCCACCCGCACGCCGGGCTCGGACACCGAGCTGCAGGCGCAGAGCCCCAGAATCGAGCCGATCCGGCACGCCGGGCGGCTCGACAGGGGGCGCGTCGCTGACACGCGCGGACCTTAGGTCAGCCCCGGGCGGTGCCGCTGCGGCAAAATCTCGCACTTGACTCGCGGCGGGCAAGCGCGGCACCCCTGGCAGGATGCCGCACGACCCCGAACCGCAGGTGACCCTGCCCTGGCTGGTCCGCCTACGCTGGCTCGCCGTGCTCGGGCAGGCGCTGGCGGTGGCGGCAGCCGGTTGGGGCCTGGGGCTCGACTTTTCGTACGGGCTGCTCGGCACGCTCGTGCTGGTCGCAGCTGCCTCCAACGTGATCCTGGCCGTCGTGGCGCGGCGCTTGCCGCCGGAGAACCTGTCTCAGGGCGGGTCCGCCGCGCGCATCATGGGCAGTGTGATGGCGTTCGACACGCTGCTCTTGACGGCCTTGCTCGCCGCCTCCGGGGGACCCATGAATCCGTTCACGGTGTTCTATCTGGTCCACATCACGCTGTCGGCGATGGTGTTGAGCACGCGCTGGACCTTGCTCGTCGCCGCGCTGTCCTTCACGGGCTTCGGAGTCCTGTTCTCATTTCCGATCGACGGCCACGTGCTGCAACATGACGGCTCGGGCCTCGGGCCCCACCTGCAAGGCATGTGGGTCGCCTTCGTGCTGGCCGCCGGCCTCACCACGTTCTTCGTGCGCCGCATCACGCAAGCCGTCGGGCGCCAGCGCGAACAGATCGCAGCGCTGCGCGAGGCCAGCGCCCAGAGCGCGCGCCTGGCCGCCGTGACCACCCTGGCCGCGGGCGCCGCGCATGAGCTCGGCAGCCCGCTCGGTACCATCGCCGTGGCCGCGCACGACGCCCGGCTGGCGCTCGCTGCCCTGCCGGAAGCGGGCGCCGTGGTGGATGACCTGCAGTTGATCGAGCTCGAGGTCGAGCGCTGTCAGGACATTCTCGGCTCGATGTCGGCGCGCGCGGCCCCCTCGGCGGACGATCCACGCGCGTTCAGCGGAGACGATCTGATGCGCGGCGTCCGTGCGCAGCTGGGCTCGGAGCAGGGCTCCCGCGTCCAGTTTCAGCTGCAGCAGGCGGCCCTGTGGCTACCGCCGAGCCAGACCACGCAATCGGTGGTGGCGCTGGTGCGCAACGGTCTCGACGCCAGCCGTGCCAGTGAACACGTCACGGTGCTCGTGCAACAGCAGGGTCCCGACGCCCATATCTCGGTCGAAGATCGCGGCCAGGGCATCCCGGAGGCCATCCGGGGTCGCGTGGGTGAACCATTTTTCACGACCAAGCAACCCGGTCGCGGGCTCGGGCTCGGCATCTTCCTGGTGCGGGCGTTCGTCGAGAGCCGGGGCGGAGAGCTACGCATCGACTCCACCCCCGGCGTGGGGACGCAGGCGCGCATGCGCATTCCGATGGATCCCGCCCGGCGTACGAGCGCGCTCGAAGGAGCCAGCTCGTGAACGACGCGCGCATCACGCTGCTCGCGGACGACGACGACCGTTTCCGCGAGCGCTTGTGCAAAGCCCTGCTCGCGCGCGGCCACGAGGTGTTGCCGGCCGCCGACCACGAAGCGGCGATGAAGCTGGTGCACGGTCACCAGCTCGACCGCGCGATCGTCGATCTGCGCATGCCGGGTCCGGGCGGGCTGACCTTGATTCGCGATCTGTTGCGCCATCAGCCGGACGTCGAGGTCGTGGTGCTGACCGGCTATGGCAGCATCGCCACGGCGGTCGAGGCGATGCGGCTGGGGGCTCGCGATTACCTCACCAAGCCCTGCCACGCCGACCGCATCCTGATGGCGTTCGAGCTGGACCCCGAACCGCTGCAAGAGCAGCGGCTCGAGTACGAAGTCCCGTCGCTCGCCCGGCTCGAGTGGGAGCACATCGAGCGCGTGCTGCGCGAATGCAACGGCAACATCTCCAAGAGCGCGCGCGTGCTCGGCATGCATCGGCGGACCCTGCAGCACAAGCTCGCCAAGTTTCCCGTGCCGCGCTAGCGCCTCGAGTCAGAGAGGTGTGGCGCGCCCCGGGACGGCGCGAGCTCAGGGGCGGCAGCGGGTGTGGTTGACGGCGGGGACCTTGTCCGCGGCAGCGCTCAGGTTGGTCGCGCTGACGCACGCCACGGGCAACCCCGCCTCGACGAAGCGCTCGTTCGCCGTCTCGGGCGTCCATTCGATCGCAGCACCCACCGCCAGGGGCTGCAGCCGCGCGCGCAACTCGGCCACGGTGTAGCGGTCCGTATCGACGAGATCGCCACTGTCCACGAGCTCGTCGAACACATCCAGCCCGATCGGCTGCAGCCAGACCTGCGCCGTCACCCGCTCCGGGTACAGCGCGAGCGGCCCGAGATCGCGCGGATAGCGCTGCAGCACGTGGCTCTGGTAATAACGCGGATCGCTCGAGTCGAAGGTGAGCTGCCCCGGCAACAGATTCGATTCGTAGTCGGTCGCCGCCCAGAAGCCGTGCGTCTCGTTGCCGGCAGCGTCGAACATGCAGTCCCGGATCAGCCACAGATCTGGATCGAGGAGCCCAGTCACCGAACTGCCGGCGGGCACCACGCCGCTCTGGTAAAATGCCGAGCCCTGCGCGTACGCGGCCAGCTCTACCCAGGCGCGCCGATCTTGCGCCGAGCCGCTCGGCCAGCGGTGCCCCGCCGCCACGTTGTCGAGCACGAGCTGGATCTGCGCATCCTGCGCCGAGAGCCCGCGCACGCACAGCGCGCTCTGCAGACTGGTGTCGAGGAAGCTCTGCACGGCCTGGCGAGTCACCTCGTCCGGCTCGCGATCGATCGGCAGATCCACGGCCGGAAAGCGATGGCTGTGCAGGCGCCGGGCAGGCGCGCCGGGCACGCTGGCCACCGGCTCCAGGTCCACGCTCTGATCCATGTGGCACTGGCCGCAGGTGGTGCCGATCCCGGGCTCCGCAAACACCGACTCTTGCCACTCGGCAAAGGTGCGTTCGATGTGCGTACCGTGACCGTTCTGGATGTCGTGACAGCTGCCGCACAGGCTCGCCGAGTCCAGCTGATCCCGGTCGTGCAAGCGCGAATATTGGGAGCGATGCGCGCTCGAGGGCAGCGGATCACTGAGTGGACCGCGCAACACGTCATCGCTGGCGAGGCGCAGCGGGTTATTGTGCGTGCCCTCCACGGCGTCCACCGAGTGGCAGAAGTAACAGGTGACGCCCTTGAGGGACTGCGGGACGCTGTCCAGATTCAGTCCGTCCTGGGTGGCGCCGGTGCGCAGCGCCATGGGCGCGTGACACTGCACGCAGAAGTCTCCAATGCCCGCTTCGCGCTGCCCGCGCCGGTTCATGGCGAGGAAGATCGGATCGTCAGCGGCATACGCATGCATGCTCGACGCCCACTCGTCGTAGTGCTTCTGGTGGCAGACCGCGCAGGTCAGCGGATCGAGCAGCTGCTCGTGAGTCAGAGCCGTGGACGGCGCGGGCGAGTCCTCCGCCTGGCACGCCGCCAGAAGCCCCACGCAGACGACGAGCCGCGTCTTCACCGCGCCGATCCCGCTGCGCGCCGCCGGGCGGCGCCAGCGCCGTGGCGAGAGCGCGTACCTGGGGCGCCCGTGAGGTAGCCCGTGATGCGACAGCGCGGCATGTTGCCCCAACCTGGCGCGTGCGTGAGGCCGGCGCAAGGGTCTCGGGGCTTGGGCGCCGGACCAAAGGCGCGCGTGTTGCTCGACGCGATCCGATTAACGGCGTAAGAAGCTCATGAGACTGTTCGCACCTGCTTTTTCCGTGAGGTCCTCCATGAATCGGCTTCCTTCCTCCACATCTCTCTGGTCGCCTCGTCCTCGGTCGGCTCGCCCTCTGTCCCCTCGCCCTGGGCTCGCTGCCAGCGGGCTGCTCTTGGCGGTCATCGCAGCATCCGCGTGCGGCTCCGATGACCCCGGGCCCGAGGCGGCGGCGGGCGCCGCCGGTACGTCGACGGGCAACGCCGGCAGCAGTGGCGAATCCGGCAGTGGTGGAAACGGGGCTCAAGGGGGCAGCAGTAGCGGTAGCGGCGGTGGTGGCGGTAGCGGCGGCAGCGTCGCCGGCAGCAGCGGCAGCGGGGGCGACGGAGGCAGCAGCGGCAGCGGCATCCCGGTCACCCCGGACCCGGACAAGGACTGCGGCGAGGGAGCGGCACAGGTACCCGCGATCCAATTGACGCCGCTCGTCGATGGCTTCACCCGCCCGGTGTATCTGACCCAGCCCAAGGGGGATAACGAGCGCCTGTTCGTGGTGGAAAAGCCGGGCCTGATCCGCATCGTGCGCGGTGAGACGCTGGAAGAAGCGCCCTTCCTCGACATTCAGGACAACGTCAGCGAGGAAAACGAGGAGATGGGGCTGCTCGGCCTCGCTTTCGACCCGGACTACGCAAGCAACGGCCAGTTCTACGTCTGGTATTCCAATGGCGAGGGCGGCGACCGCATCCTGCGCCTCGCTCGCTACACGGTCTCCGCCGATGCCGACGTTGCCGATCCGGACAGCGCCACCGTACTGTTCGAGATCGACGACCCCGAGGTCAATCACAACGGCGCCAGTCTGGAGTTCGGCGCCGACGGTTTCCTGTACATCGGCGTCGGGGACGGCGGCGGTGGTGGCGATAACCACGGCGCTACCGGCAACGGGCAAAACCTGGGTACCTTGCTCGGCAAGATGTTGCGCATCGATGTGCACGGCACGGGCTCGGGTCCCAACGACGCCTACGGGATTCCTGCGGGGAACATCGTGCGGGATGGCGCCTTGCCCGAGATCTGGAGCTACGGGCTGCGCAACCCCTGGCGCTACAGCTTCGACGCTTGCACCGGGGCCATGTACATCGGTGATGTCGGGCAGGACGATCTCGAGGAGGTCGACTATGAGCCCGCGGGCTTGGGCGGCCGCAACTACGGCTGGCGGCTGATGGAAGCGGAGGCGTGCTTCAACCCGCAGAACGGCTGCGATGCCAGCACGGAAAACCTGGTGCTGCCGGTCGCCAGCTACAACCACGACGTGGGCCGATCCATCACGGGCGGCTACGTGTACCGTGGCCACGCCATCGCGGATCTGCGCGGCACGTACCTGTACGTCGACTACACGTCCAACACCTTCTTTGCTCTGCGCATGCAGGACGGAGCAGTGGCGATGGAGCAGACGGACATCACCAGCAACCTCAACCCGGGTGAAAACGTGGTGGGGGTGTCGTCCTTCGGGCAAGACAACGCGGGTGAGCTGTACGTGATGGAGTTCGAGGCTGGCGGCCTCTACCGTATCGATCCGGAATAAATCGCCGCTCGGGGGCGGCCACGGACGCCGCCCCTGCCCTTGCGGTGCTGCTGCCTGACGCCTAGCCCTTGGGCGCGATGCGCCGAGACCCTTGGGCCCGGTGCGCGTTGCCGGCGCGCTGGGGCTCGGCGCGCGCTGCTCCGCCGGCAGGGCGTGCGCGGGCCATGGGCGGCCGGGCGCGCCCCGGCTCCGGGCGATCCCCCGGGATGAGGCAGTTCGGGCCCGAACCGATCAAGTCCCGGCGCCCGGCTTGGCGCAGCGCCTCGCGCGCCAGCGGCCATTGCTCGGGATCCCAGTACAGGACCAGCGCCTTGAGCTGCCGCTTCTCGCGCAGCGCGCGCACGGTCGAGACCGGCTCGAGCGTCTGCGGATCGTAGCCCGAGTAGTACATGGCCGTGGCCATCGCCATCGGCGTGGGAATGAAATCCTGGATCTGCCGGGGCTTGAGCCCGCTCTGCTTCAAATAGAGAGCCAGCGAGATCGTGTCCTTCAGGCCCGAGCCGGGGTGGCCCGTGATCAGGTACGGCACCAGGTACTGCTGCTTGCCCGCGTCTTCGCTGGCCTGACAGAACGCCTGGGCAAAGCGCTCGTAGTGCTCGATCGGCGGTTTCTTCATCTTGTCGAGCACGCCCGTGTCGTTGTGCTCGGGAGCGACGCTGAGCTGCCCGCCGGTGTGGTGCTTGGCCATCTCGGTGATGAATTCCGGGCTGCGATTGGCCAGATCGTAGCGCACCCCCGAGGCGATGAAGACGCGCTTGACGCTGGGCTCCGCCCGCACCTGCCTGAGCAGATCGATCAGCGGCTGGTGATCGGTGACGAGGTTCTCACAGATCTTGGGGTGCACGCAGGACAGGCGGCGACACGCCGTCTCGATCTCGTCGCTCTTGCACTTCATCTGGTACATGTTGGCGGTCGGGCCACCGACGTCGCTGATCACGCCGCGGTAGTCGGGCATGCGCGTGAGCGCCCGCACCTCGCGCAGCACGCTGGCCGCCGAGCGGCTCTGAATCACGCGCCCCTCGTGCTCGGTGATGCTGCAGAAGGTGCAGCCGCCAAAACAGCCGCGCATCGTGACGATCGAGTGCTTGACCGTCTCGAACGCCGGGATCGTCGCCTGGTATTCGGGGTGCGGCTGGCGCGCGAAGGGCAGATCGTACAGCTCGTCCATCGCCGCCTCTTCCAGCGGTGCGGCGGGCGGGTTGAAATACACCGCCTCCGACCCGTAGACCTGCAAGAGGGGGCGGGCATTGCCCGGGTTGGTCTCGCGCTGAAACAGCCCGCTCATGCGGGCAAACGCCAGCTTGTCCTTTTGCACCTCCTCGAAGGAGGGCAGCACCACCACCTTGCCATCGGGCACGAAGCGGCTCGGATCACTGGCGATGGGTTGCCAAGACTCGGGGTTCTTCAGGGCGTAGGCGGTGCCTGGGATGTCGCGCAGCTCACTGACGGGCTCGCCCTCCGCCAGGCGGCGAGCGATCTCCCAGGCGGGGCGCTCCCCCATGCCGAAGACCAACAGGTCGGCCTTGGCGTCGAGCAGGATCGAGCGGCGCAGCTGATCCATCCAATAGTCGTAGTGGGCGATGCGCCGCAGCGAGGCCTCGATGCCGCCGAGCACGATCGGCAGGCCGGGAAACGCCTGCCGGCACAGGTTCGAGTAGACGATGGTGGCGCGGTTCGGACGCCGGTTCGTCTCCCCGCCGGGGCTGTACTGATCCTCGCTGCGCACCTTCTTCTGGGCGGTCAGCTTGTTGAGCATCGAGTCGAGGTTGCCGGCGCTGACGCCGACAAACAGCCGCGGGCGGCCCATGCGGGAGATCTCGTCCGGGTTTTGCCAATCGGGCTGGGCGATGAAGCCCACGCGAAAGCCGCGCCGCTCCAGAAAGCGCGCAATCAGGACCGGCCCAAACGCCGGATGATCGACGTAGGCATCCCCGCTGACGATCAAGATGTCGATCCCGTCCCACCCCCGAGCGTCCAGATCTGCCCGGCACGTGGGCAAAAACGCGGACCGACTCAAGGCCTGTCGGCCGTTTTTCGAGGTTCGGAGGGCAACGGTAGGCACGGAGGCGCCAGTGTGGCCCTGCGGGGTCCGTTTCGCACGCAGAACCATTGGGGATCTCGATTTTTGTGGTTCGATGAGATTTGTCTGCACGGAAAGCCAACTCCCGACCACTCACATTAAGTCACAGAGAGGTCCTCCCTGAGGGGGTTCGGCGCATTGACACTGAGCACGTCAGAGCGCCGGGCCCCCCGCACGAGGGAGAGTTAGGTCGACAGAGGTCCACGGGAAATCGAGAGCTGGCCGCAAGGCTGGTTCTCGATTTCGCGTTTTGTCGTCCTGATCGCAGCGCCCTCGGAAGGCGCACTGGTCTGGCCAGATCAGGCGGGGCGAGAGTCGGGTAGGTCGCTGCTCGAGACGTCGCCGCCCCGGACGGAGTGCCCGCGGTGCCCCGCCGGCAGGGCGCAGCGGCCGCAGCGATTGCTCCAGAGGATGCGCCCCAGGCCGAGGAAGTCGCGCAGCCCGCCGGTGGCCAGGTACGCCTCGCCGCAGCGCGGACACTGGAAGCCGAGCAGGTAGCCGAGGGGATACGCCACCACCGCCACCACCGCGCTGATCCAGGCCAGCCTCGCCCCCAGCGACGCCGTGGTCAGGTCGTGCAGCACGGCGCCCAGCACGACCACCAGCGCGAGCGTGCCCCAGAGCGCGTAACGCGCGCGCCGGAACTGCCGCCAGGGCGAGCCTGCGCTCGCTGCTGCGAGCTCGGGAGTGGGTGCGCCGTCTCCGGGCATCCACCCAAACTATCAGAAATGATCCCGCTCACCAGAGCCACGGCGAGCGCACGGCGCCCGTGTGAACCTCTCTGAATCGCATGTGAACCACTATGAAACGTGAAAGCATTGCCGGCGCCAGGCGGGCATGAGAAGCAGGCGCTTCGGTTCGCGCTGGGGTGGAGGGTTCGCCCCGGGGCAGCCAACCTGACGAGGCGATATGCAACGATTCGATCGACGCAGATTTCTCCGTGCCAGCGCGGGCGCTCTCACGGCGGTCGCCGCCTCGGGAGGGCTCGCCCCACTCGCGCACGCGCAGGACATCTCATTGCCGCCCGAGGCGGGCGCCAAGCTGCGAGTCCTACGCTGGAAGCGCTTCGTCGAAGGGGACGAGACCGCATTCACTCGCAACGTCCAGGAGTTCTCGAAAAGATACGGCGTCGAAGTGAAGGTCGACAGCGAGGGCTGGGAAGACGTGCGCCCCAAGGCCGCGGTGGCCGCCAACGTGGGCAGCGGCCCGGACCTCATCACGGGCTGGTTTGACGATCCGCATCAGTACCCGGACAAGCTGGTCGACATGACGGATCTCGCCGACTACCTCGGCAAGAAGTACGGCGGCTGGTACGACGTCTGCCGCAAGTACGGGCAGCGCGCCGGCACGCAGCAATGGATCGCGATCCCGTGGGGCATCATCGGCAACGCGCTCGTATACCGGGAAAGCCAGGTCAAGGCCGCGGGTTTCAGCGGCATTCCCGGGGACACGGCGGGCTTTCTGCAGCTCTGCCAGGCCCTGAAGGCCAAGGGCACCCCGCCGGGCTTCGCGCTCGGCAAAGCCGTCGGGGACGGCAACAACTGGGTGCATTGGCTGCTCTGGTCCCACGGCGGCAAGCTGGTGGATGCCAGCTCGCGCGTGGTGATCAACTCTCCGGAAACGATCGCGGCGCTCGAATACGGCCGCGCCCTGTACCAGACCTTCGTGCCGGGCACGCTCAGCTGGCTCGACCCCAACAACAACAAGGCCTTCCTGGACAGTCAGATCTCGCTCACCGCCAACGGCATCTCCGTGTACTACTCCGCGAAGAACTCGCCCGAGCCAAAACTGAAGGAGCTTGCGAACGACATTCAGCACGCGCGCTTTCCGATCGGCCCCGTGGGCAAGCCGAGCGAGTTGATGCAGATCAGCCAGTGGATGTTGTTCAAGCACTCCAAGTATCCGAACGCTTCGAAAGAGTTCGTGCGCTTCTTGATGGAAGCGGAGCAATACAACCCCTGGATGCAATCGGCGATCGGCTACGTCTCCCAGCCGCTGCGCGCCTATGAAGCCAATCCCGTGTGGACCGCCGATGCCAAGCACACGGCATTCCGGGACGGCGGCAACTTCATCCTGGACGTAGGCCACGGCGGCCCGCTGGGCCCGGCTTCCGCTGCAGCCCTGGCCGATTATATCGTGCTCGACATGGTCGCCGAGGCGTCCAGCGGAGCACGCAGCCCGAAGGACGCCGCCCTGCGCGCCGAGGCGCGGGCCAAGCGCATCTATCGCAGCTGACGTTCGCCCCGGGGCGGAGCTGGGCACACATGCTCGAACGACTGCAAAACAGTAGGCAAGCCTTCGGCTGGGTGCTCCTCATACCCAGCGCACTCCTGTTGCTCGGCTTGCTAGCGTACCCGCTCGGGCTGGGGGTGTGGCTCGGCTTCACGGACGCCAAGATCGGCAGCGCCGGCGAGTGGGTCGGGCTGGAGAACTTTGCCTACCTGCTGACCGACGACGTGGTGCAGCTGGCGGTGTTCAACACGCTATTTTATACGCTGCTGGCGAGCGCGCTCAAGTTCGGGCTCGGGCTATGGCTGGCGCTCTTGCTCAACCACCACTTGCCGTTCAAGTCCCTGCTGCGAGCAATCGTGCTGTTACCGTGGATCGTGCCCACCGCTCTGTCGGCGATCGCCTTCTGGTGGCTGTACGACGCCCAGTTTTCGGTGCTCTCCTGGCTCTTGCGCTGGCTGGGCGTGATCGACCAGTCGATCGACTTTCTGGGCGACCCCATGAACGCCCGCTTCTCCACGATCGCCGCCAACGTGTGGCGCGGCGTGCCGTTCGTGGCCATCTCGCTGTTGGCTGGCCTGCAGACAATCCCGCCGGCGCTCTACGAGGCCTGCGCCATTGACGGCGCCAGCCCCTGGCAGCGTTTCGTGCACATCACGTTGCCCTTGCTCACCCCCATCATCGCCGTGGTGATGACCTTTAGCGTGCTCTTCACCTTCGGGGACTTTCAGCTCATCTACGTGTTGACGCGCGGGGGCCCGCTCAATGCCACGCACCTCCTGGCCACGCTCGCATTTCAGCGCGGCATCTCCGGGGGCGCGCTCGGCGAAGGCGCCGCTATCGCTGCCCTGATGTTGCCCTTCCTGATGGGCGCCGTCCTGTTCAGCTACTTCGGCCTCGGGCGCCGCAGCTGGCAGAAGTAGCCGATGGACTACCTGCAATCGCTGCCCCGCCGCTGGGTCACCGTGTATGTGCCGCTCGGGGTGTTCCTGATCGTGCTCCTGTTCCCGTTTTATTGGATGGTGATCACCTCGATCAAACCCAATCCCGAGCTGCTCGACCACGAACGAAACCCGTTCTGGGTGCTCGCGCCCACGCTCGACCACTTCAAGAAGCTGCTGTTCGAAACTGAATACCCGCGCTGGCTGTACAACACGCTCCTGGTCTCCGTGGCGTCCACGGCACTTTCGCTCGCCGCTTCGGTGCTGGCGGCCTACTCCATCGAACGGCTGCGTTTCAAAGGGGCCAAATCGGTCGGCCTCCTGATCTTTCTCAGCTATCTGGTGCCGCCGTCGATCTTGTTCATTCCGCTCTCCACGCTGATCTTCCGGCTCGGCCTGTACGACACGCCGTGGGCCCTGATCCTGTCCTACCCGACCGCGCTCGTCCCCTTCTGCACCTGGCTCTTGATGGGCTATTTCCGCTCGATCCCCTTCGAGCTCGAGGAATGTGCGCTGATGGATGGCGCCAGTCGCATGCAGGTGCTGCGCAAGATCATCTTGCCGCTCTCCGTGCCCGGGCTGATCTCGGCGGGCATCTTTGCGTTCACGCTATCGTGGAATGAATTTATCTACGCGCTGACCTTCATCTCCTCTTCGGAGATGAAGACCGTGCCCGTCGGGGTGGTGACAGAGCTCGTCGACGGTGACGTCTACCACTGGGGGCCGCTGATGGCCGGCGCGCTCTTCGGTTCGCTCCCCGTGGCGGTCGCCTACTCGTTTTTCGTGGAGTACTACGTGTCGGGCATGACCGGCGCGATGAAGGAATGAGCGACGGCGCACGGCAAAACGCCCCGATTCCGTTGAATCGAGGCGTTCGCCGCTGCGGTGGTTGCGGGCACCGAGCTAGACCCCGCGCGAGCGGCGCGAGGTCAATGGGAGTCGGCGCTTCAGAGCGTGATGAGCGAGCGGATCTTGTCGAACGTCTTGCGCCCGACGCCTTCCACCTTCAGGACATCTTCGAGCGCGGCAAACGGCCGGGCCTTGATGATCTCCTTGGCGACGCGCAGGTTGAGGCCCTTGACGCGCGCCAACTCCTCCACACTGCCCGTCATGATCGAAACCTGACGTGACTTCGCGGGGGCCGCTGCGACCGGGGCCGCTGCGACCGGGGCCGTTGCTGCCGGCGCTGCCGCGACCGGGGCCGCCGCGACGACCGGAGCTGCCGCTGCGGCGACCGGAGCCGCTGCGACGGCCGGAGCCACCGGCTTCGCGGGGGCCGCTGCCACCGGGGCCGCTGCCACCGGAGCCGGCTTTACCTCTGCCTTCGGAGCCACTGCTGCAACCGCCGCCACAGCGGGAGCAGCTCCTTTCGAAGCGGCTGCCTCGACGGCCACCGCCTTGGGCGCCGCCACCGGAGCTGCCGCCACCGGAGCTGCCGCTTTCGGGGCGGCCACGGCCGGCACCGCCGCTGGAGCCACTGCTGCGGGAGCAGCAACCGCTGCCGCGACGGCGGCGGGGGCAACGGCCACGACCGGAGCAGCCTCGACGACCGGCGCCTCGACGACATACGCGATCGAAAAGTCGCGCTGGTCGCGCGTCACGTAGCCGTACGCCTGCGTCCACTCGCGCAGCGCCAGCTGGAGCTGCCACTGCCCCACCGGCGGCTCGCTGAAGAGCGCGCGGCACTGCAGCCACTGCGCTTGTTCCTGGCCCGCCACCGGCGCCAGCTGTGCCGCCGCCATGCAATGGCGGGTGCTGCCGTCGCTGGCCCACAACTCGAGCGCCAGGGTGCCGCTCAGGTTACCCCAGACGCGCGGGTTGACGATGCCGTCCGCCTGCAGCAGCACTTCGTGGCCCTGCAGCACGTAGCCCACGTCGCCCTGGAAATACGGGGCCGGAAACGTCTCGAGCTCGGGATAGCTCGCCACGTCGTGCACGCGCCGCTCGCCATTTTGCTCGACGAGCGCGAGCGACATGGCATGCGCGTAGCCCTGGAGCGGCAGGTGCGCCGGAACCTCCACGTCGACCCGGTGCGTGTGCGGCGCGATCGGCGTGGGTAGCTCGATCGCAACCTCGGCCACCTTGACGCCCGACAGCTCGCCGCCGTCGTAAGCGTACTCGGAAGCCCAGAGCTCGAGGGTCCAGGCGCCGCCCGGGTGGTAGGGGGGAACACTCAGCTCCGCGTTGATGAATGCGCGCTCGCCTTCGATGCGGTAGCCATGCTGGCCGCCGATCTGGACGGGCTGGTCTTGTCGCCTGGCAGATGATGTCAAAGTCATGTTGATTCTCGCTTGGGGGTGATGGGCACGAGCCAAAGGGGTTTATTCCCCTGCCTTTGTTTCGTGCACCTGACAGGTCCATGGGCTCGTTTCGCCCTCGACGCAGACGCCGATTGGTCCTGAGGAGCTTCACCGCGCGGCGCAACGTAGCGCCCTGCGGTTGATCGGCATGAAGCAGATCGCGCAACGCGCGGGCAAACTTTTGCTCCAGAAAATTTAGCGCCCGACCCGCGGCCATCTCTTGGTCGGCTATGCGCCCAAGCCGTCGCGGCAGGCGCCGATGGCGCTCTCGATCCGCTCGCGCGCATCGGCAGCGACCAACTCATGGCAGTCCGGGCGCGCCAGAAACTGCAGCCACGCCAGCGTGTCGGCAAACCGCGCCAGCTTCTGCCAGTCCTCGGGCAAGTGCCCCCCGGCGCTCTCGTACCCGGCGGCGAGGCCGCGCTGAACGTCGGCTGCCGACTCGAGCGGCGGCCGCAGCAGGTTGCCAAGGTCGAAGACCGGACTGTTACTGCAGGCGAACTCCCAATCGATCACGCTCAGCGTGCCGTCTTCGCGCAGGATCAGGTTCGTGGGACCGAAATCCGCGTGGATGAGTCTCGGCTGGTCGGGCCAGGTTTCGAGCGCGCGCCCCCGTCTCTGCCACAGCTCCCGCAACCCAGCACACAGCTCCGGACCCAGGCGCTCGCCGCCTACCCCTGCCAATTGGCCGCGCACGTACTCGAGCAATCCGGCGGCGGTAAGATCGTAGGGCCGCACCAGTTGCAGGTCATCGTCCAACTCGCCGTGACGCTCAAAGCGGAACCCGTGCAACCGCCCCAGGGTCTCGCCTAGCGTCACGCCGAGCGCAAACGTCGCTCGAGCCGGGTCGAGCAGCAGCTCGTGCAACGGTTGCCCCTCGTCAAAGGCGCGCAGTGCGACCCATCGCTCCCCCGCCCGCTCCACGCGCAGGTACTCGGGCGTGCGCAGCGCCCCCCGCAAGAACTGCGCGAGGCGCTGCTCCTTGAACACGCCACGATCTCCGGGCGGATAGACGCGCAGCAGGCACGCCCCAGCGGCCACGCCGGGTACGCTCCGACCGAGGCTACGGCACAGCGCGAAGTTGTGATTGCGGAACCCACCGCTCAATGGGCGCAATTCCTCCAGTGCCACCCCCGGCAGCAGCGCGGCGACGATCGGCTCCAGCTCCTCCCGCGCCAACGGTGGTGGACCCACGCTGCCGATCCATCGCTGCTTCACGCGCGGATGCTAGCACCAGCCGGGCAGCCATTGTCGAGCCGCGTGCTGCAACACGGCCTCGATCTGCGCTCGCGCGCCCCCCAATGCCGTCGCTACTGGATGAGCGGGCAGGAGTAGGTCAGCTGCCAGCCTTCGACGCTCGGGAGCTCGCTCTGGCCGCTCGACGCCTGCAGCGTCACCTCGACCTGCGCCAGCTCGTGGTGGATCGCAGGCGAGGTCTTGCCGCCGAGCAACACGTACAGATCCAGCGGGCACGGCGCCGGCCCGCCCATGGAGCAACGCTGCGTGTTGGGTGAGGCGTGGGCCGTGGCCAGATCGATCCACGGGGCGGTGGCGAGCGCAGCCTCGGTGTTCCCCGTACGGATCTGGAAATGTACGCTCGAGTCTCCCGGCGTCGTCGCGTCGTAGGTGAAAAAGCCCCACTGCACCCAGCTGTCCGCGTCACATTGGGTTTCGTAGAGCCGGGTCATCACCTGCGACGCACCGGCATCCCCCGGGAACGGCGAGTCCCCCGCGTCGCTCGCTCCGGCGTCCGCTTCTTGCCGCGTCCGAGCGATAGTGGGACTCGTGTCGTCCGTGTGCAGCCGCTGGAGCGGAATATCCCCGAGCCCGCCCGGGCGCTGCTCATCGGCGCAAGCCATGGGCAGCCCGCAGCAGGCCAACGGCAGCACGGCAACCCATCCAGCTCGAAACCACGTGCCTGACATCGACCCCAGATCGGCGGCAGCGAAGGAGACTGGAGCGGAGGGTCGATCTGCGCCCCAGGTGGGAGCAGGAACGTAGCGGTTCCACCTCCGGTCGGCGTGCGCCCCGTTCAGGCACACCACCCATCACTGGCTGAAGGGGCAGGAGTAGTTCAGCTGCCAGCCTTGCACGCTGGAGGGCTGGGTACCGTCGCTGGACGGCGTGAGCGTGACCTCGACCTGCGCCAGGTTGTGGTGCGTCGCCGGCGAGGTGGCGCCCCCGAGCACGTTATACAGATCGATGGGGCACGGCGCGGGCCCGCCCATGGAGCAACGCTGCGTGTTGGGCGAGGCGTGGGCCGTGGCCAGATCGATCCACGAGGCCGTGGCGAGCGCGGCCTCGGTGTTGGCGGTCCGGATCCGGAAGCGCACGCTGGAGTCGCCCGGGGTCGTGGTGTCGTAGGTGAAGAAGCCCCACTGCACGCGCGTGTCGTCATTGCACTCGCTCGCGTAGGTTTCGGTCAGCACCTTGGCCTCGTAGCCGCCGGCGCCGATGCAGCCGACCTCCACACCCAGGCTGCCCTGCAGGTCCGCCTGCACGCTGGTGCAGGTGCTCGGACACAGCGTGATCGTCGTCGGCGACGCGTAGTAGTAAGCGTTGGGCACACACGCCGCCGCGTTCGCCACGCGCTGCAGGGTCACCGGCGAGCCCGCGTGGCCCGGCGTGAAGCGCACGCTGGTCTTGGCCGGATCCGCCTCGCGACCGTGGCCGAGTTCGATCGAACAGGACACGCTCGCGCCCTCGACGACTTCCTGGGCCACGGCCTGGAAGATGGCGTTGAAGTCGTTGTTGCGGCACGTCGGGTAGCGCAGGCCGCCCGTCAGCACACTCAGCCCCTGATAGCCCGTGCCCGGAGCTTCCGAGCCCGGCGTGCACTTGCCGGTGTTGATGGGCTGGGTCGGCGGCCACGGTGCCGTGCCGGGCACGAACTCACTCATGGCGACGATGCTGTGAAACACGTAGTTGCGCGAGGCGGCAGTGCCAAACTGGGTCGACGACAGCCCGCGCAGCGCGCTGTCGAACGTGCTGGCCACCAGCTGCCCGCCGACCACGGTGTTCAGGTCGTTGAAGGTGTACCCCCCGTACGAGCAGCTCACGTGGTCGTCCGTGATCACCAGGAAGACCTTGAACGCCTCGGGACGCAGCAGATCCTTGTAGCCGTTCGGCGCCACCGGCGTCCAGGCGCGCGAGTCACTGGCCAGCTCGTCGCGATTTGAATAGCCCTGCAGGATGCGGCACAACGGGTCCAAGCTGCCCACGTCCGTGCTGAAGTGGTAGAAGTGCGGCGGGTTGTGCCGCACGCCCTGATTGATCGGGTCGTGGCAATCGTGCCCGCCCAGCGGAGAGCTGACGCAGATCGGGTAGTCGCTGCCGCCCACCGCGGTGTTGAGGTTGCCGTAGCGGGACATCATGATCACGCGGTAGTCGATGCCGCTGTTCTCGATGATCTGGGCAAAGTCGCGATTGATGCGCTGCTGCACCTGGGCAATCTCGCCCTGCATGCTGCCCGAGTTGTCGATCGCGATGATGATGTCGACGGGCTTCTTGGTCAGCGTGGCAATGCTGCTGCCGCCGTCGCAGGTGGGTTCCCCGCAGCTGCCGGCGCTGTATAGGCTCCAGTTGTCGCGGCAGCTGCACTCGTTCACGTGGGCCGGCCCGGGCGGGTTGACCATGATCTCGCGATTGCCGTCCAAACCGGGGCAGTTGGTCAGGTTGATGCACTGGCCCGGCGGAATCGGGCTGGCCGTGAAGCACTCGGTCAGCTGCGGGTGACTGAGATTCGGGCTGCAGCTCGGGAACTGCTGAGAGTTGCCGGGGAAGTGCACGATGCGTACACCCGGGGGCGCGGTGGTGGTGCCGTGGTTGCAGACGGGGATGTTGGTGTCGCAGGTCACGCCCAGGCTGAGATCGACGCCGCTGCAGGTCGGATCCGTCTCACCGGGGAACCACGGCACGCACTGGGCCGTGCTCGCGGGCGGAGAGTGGGTGTCACACTCGGCGTCACACACGCTGGCGACCTTGTCGACGCAACTCTGCGACCAGATGGGATCGGGCGGGCAGCCGCCCGCACCGCACAGGGTCACCTGCAGTTTGAGGTCGAACGAGACGTCGCTCGACGATGAGCTGCTGTTCTTCACCACGACCGCGATCGTGTTGTTGCCGACCACGAACGGCGTCTCACTGATCGGTTGCGTCAGCGTCTCGTTGTCGCTGGAGGCGGTCGTGGTGTAGGCGCTGTGGCCGCCGCTCGCGACATTCCGGCTGGCCACCTCGACGCCGTTGACGTAGACGATGAAGCCATCGTCGAAGATCATGCTCAGCGTCGCGTCCGAAATGGCCGTCGGGACGTTGAGGGTTTTGCGGAAATAGTAGCTGGGGTTGGCGACCGAGAGCGTCGTCGCCTCATCACTGTCGCCGTAGCCGAGCTGACCGACCCCCGTCGCCCAGGCCGCGTCGTTGAAGCTGGTGGAGTTCCAACTGCTGCCCGGATCCGTGGTGTTGGCCCGATACTTCCAGCTGGAGCCGTATTCGATGGCCGTCCAGCTGCCATACAGTGGCACACCGCCGCCGCCGATCATCTGCGTCGCGGGACCTTCGCACACCGAATCGGTGAGCTGGGTGCACGTCTTGTCGCCCCAGGTGCCCGTTCGATAGCCGTCGTAGCGAGCGCACGCCTGGGTGCCCGGCTCCCCGCTGCCGAAGTTTTCATACACGGTATTGCCGCTCAGCTCGAGGTCCAGCTGAGCGTCAAAGGACAGATCCGTCGAGCTGCCCGAGGCATTCTTCACCTGGATGGCCAGCACGTTCTCGCCGACGCGGAACGCAGCCGTGCTGATCGAGGCGGTCACCACGTCGTTGTCCGCAGTGCCCGTGGCGAAGGTAGCGTGCGCCGTGTCCGTGACGTTGCGCCGCAGCACCTCGGTGCCGTTCAGGTAGGCCACGAAGCCGTCGTCGAAGAGCACGCTCAGGCTGGCGTCGCTGACGAGCTCGGCCAGCGTGAACTTCTTGCGGAAATAGTAGCTGGCGCCGGTCTTGGTAAAGCTGGTCGCCTGGTCGCTTTCACCAAAGCCGAACTGGCCGGCGCCGCTGCTCCAGCTGGCGGCGTTGAAGCTCGGGCTCGCCCAGGTGGCGCCGGGATCGGTATTGGCGGCGTAATACGACCAGGTGCTGCCGTAAGGAACCGGGCGATCGGGCGCGTAAGTCAGCGTGAGCTTGGCGTTGAACGACAGGTCGTTGTTGTTGACGCTGCCGTTCTTGACCAACACCGCGATGACGTTGGTGCCGATCACGAACGGTGTCACCGCAAAGGTGGACGAGTCGACGTCGTTTTCCTTGTTGGTACTGTTGGCGTAGGCGGTATGCACCGCATTGGTGACGTTGTTGCGGCGCACTTCGGTGCCATTGACGTAGGCCACGAAGCCGTCGTCGAAGTGCGTCTCGAGCGCCGCGGCGCTGGGCAGCTTGGTCAGCGTAAAGGTGCGCCGGAAGTAGTAGCTCGGGCCATTGCGGGTAAAGGTGGTGGCCTCGTCCCCATCGCCAAAGCCGAGCTCCGCGTTGCCCGTGCTCCAGCTCCCGTCATTGAAGCTGGCGGTGTTCCAGGTGGCGGCGGGTGCGACGTTGTTGACCAGGTATTTCCAGGACGAACCGAGCGCGACGGTCTCCACGTCGCCGTACAGGCCAGCGTTGCCCTCGTTCCAGGCGCCGCTCGGGCTGCCGCTCGCCCAACGCCAGTGCGTATCGGTGCCGATGCCGTTGCCGTCGGTGAAGCCGAGCCAGGTCTCGCTGTCGTCGATCACCGAGGAGTTGACGAAGTCATTCTCGGCGCTATCGCTGACGCTGAGCAGGTCCCAGCCCGTGCCGCGCGCCTGACAGGCCGTGCGGGCCGCCGTCCAGCTACGATCGGTCTCTTCCTTGATGTAGCAGGCACCGCCGTAGGCAACTTCGCCCGCCTGGCACTGGCAGACATTGCCGCAGGTCGTGACGACGGCGGCTCGGCAGCTGGCGTCCCACGTGCCGCTGCAGCACGACGGGTGGTCGATACAGATGGCGGTGACACACGGGTCACACGCGGCGTTCAGCGCGCTGCCCACGGCACACGGATCGTGCGCACACACGGGCGGCACCACCGGTGCCGCCGGGCAGCAAGAGGCGTCGACGGCACAGATGTCGGCAACGCAGCTATCACAGCTCGGTTCGAGGGCCGCACCGGTGGCACATTTGCTGTGGGCACAGCCGGTCGACACCGGGTACTCGCAATGGGTGTCGAACTGACAGTCGGAGCCGGTTCTGCAGGGTTCGTTCAGACCCTTCTGGACCAACCCATTGGGGTAGCTCAGCAAGGTACCCGTCTGCCAATCGAAGCTGCCCAGATCTCCGCTAAAGCTGCTGGTGTCGTCGCCGTCGGCCGCGGCGATCTCCAGGCAGGAGGGATCACACGGGTTGTCGGCGCAGCCGTCCGCGCCGGTGATGGCCAGAAAATGCAGCCCGCTCGTCCCCCGGAGTTCTTCCCCCGGAGCCGGCAAGCTGCTCATCTCGCCATTGCCGCAGCTACCCCAGACCCCTTCGGCGCAAACCTGCTGCCCGTGGTAGCAGTTGAGCACGCCCTCGTGACTGCCGAGCGTGACACTACAGTCCTGCACCTCGCCCGAGGTACACCCGCCCGCCACCGCACTCGAGCGCGGCTCGATGCCGGTGCTGTCGAGCGGGGTGGGTGCAGGCGCAGACCGGCTGCCGCTCGAGCAGGCGGCCCCGAGCAGGCAGGCCAACGCCCCGCCGAGCAGCTGTTGCATCGCCAGGCCGCCCCGGCGCGGCTTCACGGCGTGATCTCCAGCGCGCAGTTCTCGTCGCAGCCGTCGCCGGGATCGAGGTTGCCGTCGTCGCAGCCTTCGCCCAGCGTCATCTCGCTGTCTCCGCAGACGCCGATCGAAACGTCGAGCCGATAGGGGAAGGTGGCGGGGTCCGCGCCCGCGGCGGCCCGCACCTTCACGAGGTAGTTGCCGGGGGCGAGGCCCGAGGCCACCGCGCGCGCGCACTTGCCGTCGCCGCTGTCGTCATCCGTGGCCAACAGCACGTTGTTGTTCGCGTTGGTGTCGTGGATGTCGACGACGGTGTCCATCAGATTGAGGCCGCAGGCCCCGTCGGCGAGATTGGCCGTGGTCACCACCAACGTCGAGGACGTCGCCACCAGCTGGATGCGATATTGGTCCACGTCTCCGGGCGGGCTGATCTGAGCGAACCAGGGCGTAAAATCGAACGTATTTGCCCGGAAGCGCTGCGGTGCGTTCGGTTCCGACTCCGACGGCTCGAGCACGCAGTCCGGATCGCAGCCGTCTCCATCGTTGACGTTGCCGTCGTCGCATTCTTCGCCGACGTCACGGATGGCGTCACCACAGCCCTGCTGCCGGGCTTGCAGCTCGAGCAGGTAATCGCCCGAGTCCGCAGCCGTCGCGCCATCGACCACGACGAAGTAGGTTTCACCGGCCAGCGCATCCAACGTGAAGCGGGTCTGGCTGCCGCAGCGCAGCTCCGTCCCGGGCTGCGCGCAGCTGGTGCGCAGACTGAGCGTGAGGTCCTGCGCACTGCTCAAGAGCACGTCGAGTTTGGAGTCCTCGCTGACGCTCACCTGGTACACGACCTCCGCGCCGCTCGGGGCCGTGTCGCTGCAGCTGGCGGCGAGCGACGCGGCGTGGCCGATCGTGGTCCCACTCACACTCGAGTTCTCGGGCAAGATCAGCGGCGTCGCGCAGGCGTCCGCGCACTGCCCCGCGCAGGCCACGGCGTCCTCGCAGTCGATCAGGCCATCGCCGTCGTTGTCGCGCCCGTCGTAGCAGTTCTCGGTGCCGGAACAGTCCGCGGTGTTCCAGCTGCAGTCCGCGTTGCAGGACAACGTGCCGGAGTCGAAGCCGCGAGAGACGCAGCTCGTGCTGTCCGCTAGCTCCGGGTCACAGTCTTCGTCCGCATCGAGCTGGCCGTTGCCGCAGCTCGGCGCGCCTCCATCCAGGCTGGTGCCCGCACCGGAATCAGCCGGTGCGGCGCCCGCGTCGCTCGCAGCCGCATCGGCCGGCGTCGCGTTCGGAGTCGAGCCCGCGTCGTCCGAACGAAGCCGGTCGAGCGGCGTATCCTCGAGTCCCGCACCGGGGCGATGCCCACTCCCACAGGCGAGGCTCGCGCCGAACCAAACCAGGGGCAGCGCACCCACATGCAGCCGACTTCGCAACCACTTGCCCGACATCGACACTCCTGCCGCCATCGGGACCCTCCCGAATGGTGCACCTGTCCCGTCAGTGGCGAGATCAGGCCAACCCTCAGATCGGCCGCGCGGGGTGAAGCTGGAGTTCTGGACTCTTTCAGCGGATCGAGCCGGCGCACGGCGAGCGCGCGGCTGGGTGCACCGGAGCGGGCCGCGCGAGCGCCCCAGCCTGGGGCAGTGGGAACGCTCGCGCCGGCGTCACGGCACCGGCGTCACGGCAGCAGCGTCACGCTCAAGGTACCGGCTCCACCACCGGTCTGCCCGAGTTCGTTGAGGTACACGGTGATGGTCTGCGTCGCCGTCAGGACGAGGTCGAGCTGCGCATCGCTCGTGTCGGGGACCCCGTCATCGTTACAGGAGGGGTCATTGTTCTCCACGATACTGATACCGCAGCTCGCCTCGGCGAAGGTCAGCACCGCGTCGCCGTCGACCCCACCCGAACCCGTATACGGCGTGCTGTCGACCAGGCCCGTCGCGACAAAGCGGTAGGTCCCGGGCATCGGCGGGGTGAACACGAGGGCGTAGTCGGGCGTGCCTTGCGAATCACACGCGCCGTCGATCAAATCGGGCCGCCCCACCGAACTCCAGTTGAGAGTGAGCGGCACGCTGTTGGCGATAGCCACCGGGCACCCCACGGGCTGTCCGTCGACGCACTCCCCCGAGGTGCAGCTGCCGTCCGTGCACGCGGTGCCATTGGGCTCGTCACTGGGCAGGCACACGCCGTTGCTGCACTGGTCCGGATTGGCGCATTCGTCGTTGGTGGTGCTACCACAGGGCGTGCCCAGCTCCGCGTGGTTCGGCGAGCAGGCACCAAAGTCATCGCAGACGTCGGGATTGGTGCAGGCGTCGTCGAGCGGGTCCCCACACGCAGTGCCGACCGTTTCATGGTTCGGCTGGCAAACGCCGTTGGCGTCGCAGGTGTCGGGGTTGGTGCACGCGTCGTTCACCTGGCTGCCGCAGGGGGTCCCCTCCGACCCGAGGTGGTTCGGTAAACAGACTCCCGCTGCGTTGCAGGTGTCGGGCGCGGTACACGCGTCAGCTACCTGGCTGCCGCACTGCGTGCCCAGCACGGCAAACCCATGGCCGCAGACCCCGCTCTCGCAGCTGTCCGTCGTGCAAGCGTTCTGGTCATCACAATCTGCGTCCGCGCGGCAGCCAGCATCGCCGCCACCAGCATCCAGACCAGCATCGGGGCCGGGCAGCTCCGACGAGCCAGCTTGCCCACCCCCTCCACCCGTGGCACCGCTCGTGCCGCCACTGCCGCCGGAGCCACCGCTACCGCCGGAGCCGCCGCTGCCGCCGCTGCCACCGACCAGCCCGGCATCCCCGGGAAACAGCGGCCCGGCTCCCTCGTCTGAACACGCCAGCACGAGCAACACCGCGGAGCCGAGGGCTCCCAAGCAAGAAGAAAGTCTAGACACCATCGGATCTCCGTACTGACGACGCTCGACCGGGCTGCACTGACGTCAGCACGTCCCCAGGTTTGGTGGCAGGGCGCCGCATCCACCTGCAGGTAAACGGCAAGGACGATACCGCGTGCGGCATAGCCCCCGCAAGACTACGGCTCGCGCGCGCGGCGCGCCGTGTCGTGGCATGTGCGCAGACGCTGCCGGTACTGCTACCTTCGCTGTCTCACGGCCTGACGTCCTTCTCCTTCGCGGGGACCCCGGCGCCGCTGTTTATCTTCGCGGGGCCCCGGCGCCGCTGTTTATCTTCGCGGGGCCCCGGCGCCCCTGCTTGTTGATCTTCGCGGGGACCCGGCGCCCCTGTGATCTTCGCGGGGCCCCGGCGCCCCTGCTTGTTGATCTTCGCGGGGACCCCGGCGCCCCTGCTTGTTGATCTTCGCGGGGACCCCGGCGCCCCTGCTTGCCTCACCCGCAGGGGGATCGGTCCTTCCCTCGTCCCTGCCCACTGGCTACAACCCTCGGGTGTCGTCCAACGACGTGCCCTCTGCGCCGGCTGCCCACTCTCCTGCCGAGGCGTCCTCGAGCGGCGAGCGTTGCGCCGCCAACATCGGTCCCGCCGAGCGCCGCAAACGTCTCCGCGTGGGTCTGGTCGCCGTCGGCGTCTGCACCCTGGCCAGCGCGGTCTTGATCGCCGATGGCGCGCCCCGCTGGTGGCGGCTGGCCTTGGTCCTGCCCTGGTGGACCGCCGCTCTCGGCATCTTTCAGGCTCGGGCGCAGGTGTGCGTCGCGTTTGCGGCGCGGGGCGTTCGCCAGCTCGGTAGCGAGCGAGAGGCTCAGCCGCCGGGGGAGCTCGCCGCCATTCGGCGCGAGGCAGGGCGCGTGCATCTGCGCTCGCTGCTCGCCGCCGTCGTGCTCACGACGCTCACGGTGGCGTGGCCGTGAGCAGCCGCGCCCCGGCGCGCTCCGCCGATCCCCGGTAACACGCCGGGGCGACGTTGGTTGATCGTCTGGCCGGCGGCGCAGCGCCGAGCATCGAGCCTCACTCCCAGCGCTTCAGCAACGAAAAGGCGGGGCCGGAGCGAGCTGCGTGCTACGCACCTGTCCCATGCGGTGTGCTCGATGTGGGGAGCCCATGCCCGAGGGCGCTCAGTTTTGCGGGAGCTGCGGCGCAGCCACACCGCTGCCCGCCACGCCGGAGCAGGCAGCGCCGCAGCGGGCGGCACCGGCTCCAGCCACGTCGGAGGAGGCAACGCCGGAGCTGATCGGCCGCACCATTGCCGGTCGCTACCGCTTGCTGCGGCTGGTCGGTGAAGGCGGCATGGGCAGCGTGTACGAAGGCGAGCAACTGCTCGGCACGGCGCGGCGCAGTGTCGCCGTCAAACTGCTGCGGCCCGAGTGGTCACACGACGTCGGGGTAAAGGCCCGCTTTCATCGCGAAGCGGAGACGGTGGCGCGCCTCGAGCATTTCAACACCGTGCGCATCTACGATTTTGGCGCGACGGAAGAGGGCACGCTCTTCATCGTGATGGAGTACCTCGAGGGGCACTCGCTGGCGCGCGTACTGCGCGACCAGGGGCCGCTGCCCCCGGAGCGCGTGCTCCACATCGTACGTCAAGTCGTGGCCTCGCTCACGGAGGCTCACGGTCTGGGCATCGTTCACCGCGATCTGAAGCCCGACAACATCCTCCTGCTCGAGCACTTCGCGTCCCAGCGAGACGTGGTCAAGCTGGTGGATTTCGGCATCGCCAAAGGGCAGCCGGCGGCAGGCGCAGCGACGACGAAGCTGACCGAGTTTGGCGCGTTCGTCGGCACGCCCGCCTATATGAGCCCGGAACAATTCAGCGCTAGCAGCGTAGGCCCCGAGAGCGACATCTATTCGCTCGGTGTCACCACGTACCAGATGCTGACGGGGCGGCTGCCCTTCGACGCGCAGACGGCGCTCGAGTGGGCGCGAGCGCACATGGTCACGCCACCGCCGCCGCTCGGCAACGAGGCGATCCCGAAAGCCATGGAACGAGCGGTGCTGCGCGCGCTCGCCAAGGACACGACCGAGCGTCCCGCCTCCGCCACGCAGTTTCTCCAGGAGCTGAGCGGCGCCGAGGGCGGTGCCCGGGCGGCCGCCGTGGCCTCGACCGCCCTGGCGTCGGTCAGCGTGCCCCCCGTCGCAGCGGCAGCCGTGCCGTCCGGGGCGCCGGCAGCAGCGCCGCCCGGCGCGCTCGCACGCGGCGGGTTTACGGCGCCGATGACGCAGGTTCCGGACTTCGCGGCAGCCCCGCCGGTGGCCACGACGCAGCCGATCACCGTGCCCGGCGCCGCGGAGCCTGCGCGGCCCGTACGACACGTGGCCGCCACGCTGTCGGCGCCGCCCCGGCGCGCCCCGAGCAGCCTCGCACGCGGAGCGGTCTGGGCGCTCTTGGTGCTCGCCGGCGGCGCGACGCTCGTGCTCGGATTTCTGGCCGTGACCGACGGCAAGCTCGAACTCTGGCCGGGCCAGGCGAGTGCACCACAGGCGCCGCCCTCGGAGCTCGGCGCGGCGTCCCCGCCTGAACCGGTCACGATCGCGCCGCTCGATCCCGGGCCTGCCGCAGCCCCTCCGCGCGCGCTCCCGCCCCCCGCCGGCACGACGGCTCGGCCGCCGCTCAGCGCGCCAGCATCCCCTCGCCCGCCTGCGACGACACCGCCCGCAACGACACCGGCGCTCCCCTCCACTGCCGCGCTGCCGCTACCCCTGCCGGTACCGCCGGGCGTACCGGCTGCCGGCGGCGCAGCGGGTGCCGGGCTGCCCGTCCCCGGTGCCACGCCGCCCGCCGCCGGGCTGCCTGCAACGCCGGCGCTGCCCTGGAACCTGCCCGGCGTGTCGAGCGCCGGCGCCTGCGACCGCTGCCTCGCCGCGCTCGCGAAGACCGATCACTACGCCGTGGTCAACGCCGCCGCGGAGAATCTGATGTGTGAAGATCGCGTCGCGCGCGAGCGCTGCGAACGGCAGATGGACCAGGTGGCGCCCGCCCACGCCGAGCGGGTGGCCAGGGAGGGCGACTGCCCCGCGGCGCTCGCCACCGTGGCCGCAGCCGTCCAGGCGAGAGTCCCTGCGGAGCGGTTCCGCGCCATCGACGCGCTGTGCTTGCGCTAGCGACAGAGACCGAGCAGCGGCCGCGCCCCGGCGGCTCAGCGACGAGCCGCGCGCACGATGTATTGCTTCGGCAGCTGCTCCCCCGCCACGATCTCGGCATGCAGGCCCGCGGCCTGTAGCTCTCGCACCACCTGCTCGGCCGTCACCCGGTAGCGCGCGGGCGGACCCACATCCGAGTCCTCGGTGAAGTCGACGATCCAGATCTCGGCCTGCGGCCCCAGCGCGAGAGCGAGCTTCTCCGCGTAGCGACTGCGATCGTCGATGTGATGCCAGGTATCGACGATCAGCACGCGCGCGACACTGCCGGGAGCCAGGCCCGGATCATCGGCAGCCACGACGCGCGCCGAGACATTGCCGAGCCCCTGCTTCTGGGCACGCTGCTCCACGAATTTTACCATGTTGGGCTCGATGTCGAGCGCCAGCACCTTGCCCTGCGGTCCCACCGCGCGCGACAGCCAGCCCGCGAAGTAACCCGTGCCCGCTCCCAGATCGACGACGGTGCTGCCCGGCTCGATGTGCAGGTGCTCGATCACTTCGGCGGGCCGCTGCCAGGCATCCCGGGCGGGGTCGTCGAACGCCTGGGAAAACTTGCTCGTATCCGAAAAGTCATGGTGCATGCCGGCATGCGCCGGGCCATCCCCGTGGGCGGGCGCGTCCGCGTGGGCCGGCGCGTTCGCCGCTGCCGGAGGCTGCGCTACCTGGGTAGCGCTGGAGGGTTGGCACGCCAGCGAGCTGAGCAGAACCGCGATGCCTGGGGCTAGGGGATGACGCATGGCGAACGTCTCCTAGCGAGGGCAGCGGCCCGCCGCAATGCGCGGCGCCGGCGTGCGTCGGAATGCCGCAGGGGCCCGCGGCAGACGCGAGGGCTAGACGGCGAGCGCTGGAGAGGAGCTGGGGGGCAGCCCGGTGCCTCGCTGCAGGAAGCCGTTCAGCAGAGATGCTCCCGTCTCGGCATCGTCCACCGTGACCGAGAGCTGCGTACCATCGCGCAGCTCGAGCCGCAGCGCGCTGCCCGAGCGTACCACCACCGCGGCGCGGCCCCGCCACCTCAAGCTACCCCGGTAGCCCCAACCGCCATGGGCCAGCGGCTCGAGCTCGAACGCAGCGGCGCGGACGATGCGAGCCAACGGCACGCGCTGCCGAATCCACCCGAGGTGGCCGTAGTGAATGGTCAGCCCTTGCTCATTGATGCTGACGCGGATCCTCGACAACAGTTCGAGCACGGGCAACACGAGGAGCTGGATGAGCAGCGCGCTGCCGAAGGCCGTGGGCGCCTTCGACGGGAGCAGACTGAAGATCCCGAACTGGATCACCATCCCCGCCACGATCAACAGAAACCAACGATTGTGCGCCACGCCGGACCAATACGCTCGCTCCCCCGGTGCCAGCGGCAACGCTTGCGCCCCGGGGGCGGAAGCGACCCCGCTGCCGGGCCACAAGCGTCGCCCGAGCGCGCCGAGCACGGCGGCCGTAGCCATCGGCAGCCCGAGCAGGGGCAGCAAAAACCAAAGCTGAAAATGGCCCGCTTCGGTCCACACGGCCCGCTCCCAGTTGAGCCAGAGGGTGAGGACGCCGAGCGCTGCAGAGAGCGTGCTCGAAAAGCCCAGCAGTGCGAGCCGCCCCGGTGCTGAACCAGGTTTGGTGCCGCGCACTCGTGGCCACGCAAGCACCGCCGGCACCAGCACTAGACCCGCCAACACGGCCGTGAATGCAACCAACGGCAGCTTGTCGTCCGGCGCCCCCGAAAGGCCGAAATGCGACGCGAGCGGCTCCGGCAAATGCGACGCCGCGAGCAACAACGGACCCGCGGAAGCCAACACGCCCAGCCCCGCGATCGAGGCCACCCACACCGCCAGCCGACGCTCTGGATTGGACATCAGATTTCTCCCAGCAACTTGCGCAACTCGCGCAGCTCGAGACCTTGACGCTCGCCCTCGACGCGGAAGGCGCGCCCGAGCTCAATCAGCCTCGCGCGCCCTTGACTGCTCCCGAGGACGACGACCCCGCGCCCGCGACGCACCTCCAGCAAGCCTTCTTGCCGCAATTCATCGTACGCGCGCAGCACCGTGTGCATGTGCACCTGGAGCGACTCTGCCAGCTCACGTGCGGGCGGCAGGCGCTCCCCGGCCTGGACTTTGCCCTCGGTGATGGCGCGCCGCAGCTGCCCCGCGATTTGCGAGTACAGCGGCGACTCGTCACGGCCCGAGATCCGGACGAGCATTGTTATATCATAAACATAACAACTCGAACGTCAAGGGGGCCGCTCGCCGGGTCGGGTCGGTGCTATCCTGCGGGCATGACCACTGCGAGTCGCGCCCGCTCCTGGCTGCTCACGGCCGCGGCGCTGGGGCTGGGCGTGGCGGCGGGCGTGTTCGTGCCGCGCTGGCTTGCCGAGAAGCAGTCGCTGCCGGACGTCCTCACCCAGGTGCGAGAGCTGTCGCGCCTGGAGGGAGTGAGCTACCACATGGAGCGCGTGGTGGAGCTGCGGGATGAGCAGCGCCGCCTGTTCGGGCTGGTGCCGGCGGACGATGCCATCTTGCTCGTGGCCAGCGGTGATGTCGTGGCGGGCGTCGATCTCGCGCGGCTCGGGCCGGCGGACGTGCGCGTCGCTGCCGACGGGCGCTCGGTGACGATTCACCTGCCACCGGTGGAGGTGTTCTCGGCGCGGCTCGACAGCGCGCGCACGTACGTGCACACGCGCAAGACGGATCTCCTGGCGCAGCGCAAAGAGTCGCTCGAAAGCCGGGCCCGCCAGGCAGCGGAAGAAACGTTGCGCGCCGCTGCCCAGGAGGCAGGCATCGAAGAGCGGGCGCGGCAGTCCGTGTCACGGACGGTGACGACCCTGGTCCGCTCGCTCGGATTTGCGCACGTCGACGTCGATTTCGGGGGGCCCGGGTCCTAGCCCGCTCGGCCGGATGCCGGAAAGGCGCGGCAATCGTGGGCAAGTCGCAAAAGGGGGCAGGACCACGGACTTGAAACCGCCCGGCAAACGCCGCTCAGCTAGCTTCGCTGGCCAGGGGAGAGCGGCGCGGGCCGCTGGGCGCGAATTCGAGGAGCTTCCAGGAAGGAGCGTAGCGTGGCAAAGGCGATCTCGGGCGACGTGGTCTCGGGCGGGGTGACCTCGGGGAGTGCGCTCTCCACTGCGTCCTCCATAGGGGCGGCCGGCGGCGCGCCGGGCTCGGCGATAGCCGACGACGTGCGGCTGCTGGAGAGCATGGGCTACGCGCAGGAGCTGCTGCGGCGCATGAGCGGCTTCTCCAATTTCGCCATCTCATTTTCCATCATCTGCATCCTGGCCGGCGGCATCACCTCGCTCCAGCTCGGCATCAGCGCCGTGGGCGGTGCGGCCGCAGGCGTGGTCTGGCCGATCGGTTGCGCCTTCTCGCTGGTCGTGGCGCTGTGCATGGCGCAAGTGGCATCGGCATTCCCGACCGCCGGCGGCCTGTATCACTGGAGCTCGATCCTGGGCGGCAAGGGCTGGGGCTGGGCCACCGCCTGGCTCAACTTGCTCGGCCTCATCTTCGTGACGGCCGCCGTCAACGTGGGCGCCTATGGCCTGTTCATCAATTTCATCGGGCCCATGCTGGGCTGGGATCCGGCGCAGTTCGGCGTCCAGGAGCAGATCATCGGCGTGGGGCTGATCATGATCTCGCAGGCGCTCTTCAACCATCTCGGCATCCGGGTCACGACGCTGCTGACCGACTTCAGCGGCTACCTGATCTTCGTCGTCGCCGCGCTCCTCACGCTGGCCATGCTGTTTGCCGCGCCCAGCCTGGACGTGGGCCGCCTCTTTGAATTTGGCAACTTCAGCGGCCCCGCCGGAGGGGACGTGTGGCCCGAGAGCCCCGCTCCGTTCGGCATGGTGCTGCTCGGCCTGCTCTGGCCGATCTACACCATCACCGGCTTCGACGCCTCCGCGCACACCTCGGAGGAGACCGTGTCCGCCGCACGCAACGTGCCGCGGGGGATCTTGCGTTCGGTGTGGATGTCCGGGCTCTTCGGTTGGTTCATGGTGGCGACGTTCGTGCTGGCCATGCCGAGCGTGGCCGACGCCGCCAAACAGGGCGCCAACGTATTTCCCTGGCTGATGGAGCAGGTCCTGCCCGGCAGCGTCGGCAAGCTGCTGTGGCTGGGCATCGTGCTGTCCAACTATCTGTGCGGCCTCGCCTGCGTCACCTCGACCTCGCGCATGATGTATGCCTTCGCACGGGACGGCGGCTTGCCCTGCTCGACCTTGTTGCGTCAGGTGTCCCCCACGCGCAAGACGCCGGCGCGGGCGATCTGGGTCACGGCCGCCCTCGCGCTCGGCTCCACGCTCTACGCCCCCGCGTACTCGACGCTGACCACGGCCTGCGTCATCTTCCTGTACCTGTCGTACGTGATGCCGACGCTGGTGGGCTTTTTTGCCTTCGGCAAGACGTGGACGACGATGGGGCCCTTCAACCTGGGCGCTCGGCTGTATCGCGCGCTGGCGGTCGTCAACGTGCTCGGCGTGGCGCTCTTGGTGTGGCTGGGCATTCAGCCCCCCAACGACAAGGCCCTCACCGTCCTGGTGGTGATGGTCGTGATCTTGCCGCTCAGCTGGTGGCTGGGCATCAAGAGCCGCTTCCGCGGCCCGCCCGCCTCGTCCTTTGCCCTGAAGGACCAGGCGCCCGGCGCGGCGCTCGCCGCAGAGTGAGGATGCGCGTGCAGGTCCCGAGCGGCCGCCGGGCGCGCTCGCTGGCTCAGCCCGCAAATTGAGGCAGCGCGCGGATGCGCTCGAGCGCGTCGCTCGGCGCATCCAACGGAAAGGGTGCCGACGAGCGGGCGAGCCGTTCGAGCCAGCGACGCTCGAGCGGCTGCTGCAGGAGCTCGACCGAGGTCGCGGCGATGGTGGCGTACTTGCCTTCCGACACCTTGGCTCCCATGCCCACGGCAAAGCCCGCCAGGAGCAGGGCGGCGCGTACCGCCGTAGCCCCGCTGTACGTGTGCAAGGTGGCGCCCTCGCGACACGCGCCGCGCACCTGGCCGAACGCCGTGTACGTCCACAACTGTGGATTGGCGCGCGGCGAGAACGGGTCCCAGAACACGATGTCGGCACGCTCCTCGGCGCCCACGCGCAGGTTCGCTGCGATCTCACCGAGCCGCAGCTGCCACTCGGTGTGCGGCGTCTGATGCTGGCCCCGCTCGAGCAGCGCGCGAGCGGCCTGCCCTGCGCTCGCCTCCAGGCCAAAGGCACTCGCATGCGCTGGGGCCAGCGCCAGCTGTAGCGCCGCCACGCTGCGATCGAGACTGATGATGCGCAGGCGGCGCCGGGTGCCCGTGAGCGACTCCGAGCAGCGCCACGCCGCCACGGCGTTTGACGCCGCACCGAGCCCGACATCCAGCACCACCAGCACAGAGCCCGAGCTCTCCCGCAAACGCACGCCGAGCCGCGACGGTTCGACGTACAGGCGCAATGACTCGACGAGCGGCCCTACCGGATGCATCAACTCGCCGGTCAGCTTGTCGCGCATGGCCTGCGCACCGCTGCGCGTCTGCACCACCTCACAATCCAGAGTGACGGGCACGGGCGAGCTCCGCGTCAGAGTGCGTCGTCCGCCGCGACGCCAATGCGGCGCGCGCCGTGTTCATGTCGATCGATCGCCTCGAGCTTGGCGCGCGCGTAGGCGGCATACGTGCCCGCCGCGATCTGGCGGCGCGCCTCGGCCATCAAGGCCAGGTAGTGGTGCATGTTGTGCATCGACAGCAGCCGCGGCCCGAGCGGCTCACTGCACTGGAACAGATGCCGCAAGTAGGCACGCGTGAAGCGCCGGCAGACCAGGCACTGGCACTCGGCGTCGAGCGGCTCGTCCGCCTCCGCGTACGAAGAACGAGTGACCTTGACCCGCCCGGTACCGGTGAACGCGGTGCCCTGCCAGGCCAGATGCGTCGGCAGCACACAGTCGAACATGTCGACGCCCGCCAACATGGCCTGCAATAGGTCCGGGGGTGTCCCCACTCCCATCAGATAGCGGGGGCGACCGGCAGGCAGGAGCTCCGCCGACAGCGCGGTGATCTCTTCCCGCTCGGAGCGCGTGTCACCCACGGCAAGCCCACCGATCGCGAAGCCGTCGAAGGCATGCTGGGTGAGAAAGTCTGCCGACTCCCGGCGCAGCGCCGGGTTCACGCCGCCCTGGACGATGGCAAACAGCGCCCGATCCGGCTCGGTCCGTGCCGCCAGGCTGCGCAGTGCCCAGCGGTGCGTCCGCTCCATCGCTGCGCGCACCTGCGCGGCATCCGCCGTCGAATCGATGCACTCGTCGAGCACCATCATGACGTCCGAGCCGATCGCGGTCTGCACCTCGATCGACCGCTCGGGCGAGAGCATGTGCATGCGCTGGTCCACGTAGCTGCGAAAGCGAGCGCCCTCTTCCGTCAGCGTGCGCCGGTTGGCGAGCGAGAAGATCTGATATCCCCCCGAGTCCGTCAGCACGGGCCCAGGCCAGCCCATGAAGGCCTGGATCCCACCGACCCGCCGGAACGCCTCCGGCCCCGGCCGCAACAACAGATGATATGTGTTCGCCAAGATCATCTGCGCGCCCATGCCCGCGACCTCGAGCGGATCGAGCCCCGTGACCGTCGCCCGCGTCCCCACGGGCATGAAAGCCGGTGTTTGCACCGTCCCATGTGCGGTCGTCAGCACCCCCAGGCGGGCGCGCGACGCGGTGTCGGTGGCGGTGACGACGAAAGGCAACATGATACGGCGCGCACCATAGTGGCCCGAGCCCGAACTTCCCTATGAATTTTGCGGGGGCCCCCGCCCGCGGGGGTGCGCCGAGCGGGCCTCCGGCAGCACGCCTGAGCGATCCCCAACGGACCTGCAGCGGCACGCCGAACGCGCCAACAGCGGCAGGCCGCACGGGTACCGGCAGCGCTCGCAGGATTGCCGGCGACGAGGTAGTGTCGCGGCATGATCGACCGGCTACGGCTCGCGATGGCGCTGACCCTGGGATTGTTGGCCTGCGGCGGCCGGGTCTTGGAGGAGTCGCCACTTTCGGAGGGCCCGCCCGGCAGTACGCCACCGACCCGGCAGGGCGGGGAGCGCGGCGGGCGCGGCCCCAACCGCCCGCCACCTCCCTTCAGCGCCACCCCGAGTGAAGGTGCGCCGCAGTTCCCCCGCGCGCCGACTCCCGCGGAGCCCACACAGCCCCCCCAGTCCGGCGCGGGGCAGTCGATGCCCGCGCCCCCATCGGAAGGAGCTCCCTCAGACCTTGGCCTCGAGTGCGACCCGGCCGCCTTGCGTTGCAACGGCGCGCGCGTCGAGCAATGTTCCCTGCAAGGCAGCTGGCTGGTGGTCCAGCTGTGTTCCAGCGCGGCCCTCTGCGATGCCGAGCTGGGCCGCTGCCTTCCTGTAGATGATTGCCCTCTCGGGCTGACCCGCTGCAACGGGGCCGCGCTCCAACAGTGCAACGCCGACGGCACGGGCTTCGTGACCATCGAGGTCTGCGCCTCCGCCGCGCTCTGCAACAGCACCGGCAGCGCGGCTTTCTGCATGAGCGGCTGCGCGCGCGGAGAGGTCCGCTGCTCGGGGACTCAGGTGCAGCGCTGCAACGCTGATCTGACCGGCTACGAAGTGGTCGAAGAATGCGCGTCGGGCTGCGAGTTGGGTGCCTGTCTCACGACGGATCCCGGCGTCGAGCCGAGCCCCGAACCAGGCACGGATCCCAATCTCACGCCCAACCCCGATCCCGGGTCCGTGCCTGGCGTGGAGCCGAGCGCGGATGCGGGCGCCGTGTCGAGCGCTGATCCCGGTGTCGTGCCGAGTGCCGACCCGGTGGATCTGGATCCGGGTGCCGTGCCGAGCGCGGAGCCCGTCGTGCCGAGCGCTGACCCAGAGGTTGTTCCGAGCGCGGATGCAGGCGTGGAGCCGGCAGCGGAGTGACGGCACGCCGTGACGGACGTTGCTCCCGTCACGATGACGTCACGCCTCGCGGGCACGCCGGCTCCACGACACCTGCTCAGTTGAGAACAGTGTTGCACCGCAGCGGGTGAGGCGACTTCCAGCATGACGCGCGTCCACACCAGGAAGGCCCGTATGCACCGAACGGTCACGCTGCTGGTTTCTTGCGCTCGGTTGCCACGCGGGCGCGCCCGATCTGGCTCTCCAGAGCAAACCGTCACGAGTGGTAAGCAACGCTTCATGGTCTTCCCCATCGATTTCGTGGGCGAGACGCCGTTGAAGCCTGGCTACTTCACGCACGCACTGACGCCTGTTCCCTCGGACGATCCGCGAGTCCCCGGTGGATTGGAGCACGAGATCTCGAAGGACCCGACGCCGCAGTAGAGCGGCCCTTGGGCAACCGGCCGCTGGAGATCACTCGAAGGCTCTCGCGCGCCTTGCGGCGCAAAGGGGCCAGCTGCGAAAAACGGCGGGCCCTCGACGGTGTCAGCGTCCCCGAGAGGAGTCGAACCTCTGACCAATGCTTTAGGAAAGCACTGCTCTATCCAACTGAGCTACGGGGACGGTCGTTGGCGCCCACGTGGGCGCACAACGGTCGGTGGATAGCACAGGCCCCGCGCGTCGCTGCAAACGAATGCACCGGGACCCGGAACGGCGGGCGGAGGGCTCGCTGCGTGGGGGCTCGCGCGGGCGACAGGGTCGGCGGAATAAGGCGAGCGAAGCCCGCGGCCCGCCGGGACGGGCGGAGCCTCGAGCGCCGAGTAGGCCTACGGGCCAAGACACGAGGGGGTCGCGCGGAGGGCGCGACTCGACGTGGCTGACGGCCCGGCGGAGGTGCGCGACTCAACGTGGGTCGCGGCAACGCGCGCGCGGGGCTCGGCCCTCGGTGGCGCGGGGACGCCGTTGGTGGGGGGCGCACAACTGGCCGTTCGCGCGCTGGCTCGGTATAGGGCGGAGCTCACGTGGCGGAGGCATACGATGCGTTGGTGGTCGGCGCGGGTCCCAACGGGCTGACGGCCGCGGCGCTGCTGGGTCGGGCGGGGCTGCGAGTGCGGGTGATCGAGGCCAATGCCGAGCTCGGCGGCGGCGTGCGGACGCGGGAGCTCACGCTGCCGGGGTTTCGCCACGATCTGTGTTCGGCGGTGCACACGATGGGCTGTTTGTCGCCCGCGTTCGAGCTGCTGGAGCTGGAGCGGCACGGGCTGGAGTGGATCTATCCGCCGGCCTCGCTCGCTCACCCGCTCGAGGAGGGCCAGGCCGTGTGTCTCGAGTTGTCCATCGAGGAGACCGCGGCGCAGCTGGGGGTGGATCAGCGAGCTTATCGAGATCTGGTGCGCCCCTTTGCCCGCTCTCCCCAAAAACTCTTCGCGGATGTGCTCGCTCCCCTCGGTTGGCCCCGGCAGCCGTGGACCATGGCCCGCTTGGGCTGGCTGGGTTTGCGTTCCGCGCGCTCGCTGGCGTTTGGTCGCTTTCGGGGCGAGGCAGCGCGCGCGCTGTTTGCCGGTTGCGCGGGGCACGGCGTGCAGCCGCTCGAGCGCACGCTCACGGCGGCGTTTGGGCTCACGTTTCTGCTCGCGGGGCACGCGCGCTCGTGGCCGGTGGCGCGCGGTGGCTCGAGCGCGATTGCGGATGCGCTCGTGCAGGTGTGCCTGGCACATGGCGTGGAGTTTGTCTGCGAAGAGCCCGTGACGTCGCTGGCGCAGCTGCCCCGAGCACGCGCCGTGCTGTTTGATCTGGCGCCGCGCCAGCTGGCGGAGATCGCACAGGGCGCACTGCCCGCGAGGTACTCGAAACAGCTGCGCGCGTATCGAATGGGTCCGGGGTGTTTCAAACTCGACTGGGCACTGGACGGGCCCATTCCCTGGCGCAACGCGGCAGTGGCGCGCGCGTCGACCGTACACGTGGGCGGCAGCTTCGACGAACTCGCGAGCGCAGAAACGGCAGTCTGGCGCGGCGAGCACCCGGAGCGACCGTTCGTGCTGGTGACGCAACAGAGCCTGTTCGATGCCACGCGGGCGCCTGCCGGCAAACACACCGGCTACGCTTATTGTCACGTGCCGGCGGGCTCCACCCTGGACCAGACGGCGGCCATCGAGAGCCAGATCGAGCGCTATGCGCCGGGTTTCCGCGAGCGCATCCTGAGCCGGCATCGGCTCTTTCCTGCCGATCTCGAAGCGCACAATCGCAGTCACCTGGGCGGCGCATACACGGGCGGCGTCGCGGATCTGTGGCAGCTCTTCACGCGGCCTGCCGTGCGCCTCGATCCGTACTCGACGCCCAACCCGCAGCTGTTTCTGTGTTCCCACTCGACGCCGCCCGGCGGCGGAGTGCACGGCATGTGCGGCTTTTATGCGGCGCGCTCGGTGCTGCGGCGCCGCTTCGGCAAGCGTCTGTCGCTCGCGGACGGGGCCGCTAGCTGAGTTCACCCACCAGGCGCTGCACGAGTTCCACGTAGGCGGTCATGGCTTGACCTTTCTCCGTGCCCCGGCGCGCTGCCCAGGCGTCGTACTTGGCGCGACCCTTGAAATCCAACATGCCCGGACGCGCGCCCGTCACGTCGCCCAACGTGGCCTGCTTGTAGAGCGAGTACAGCGCGAGCAACTGCTCGGGGGATGGGGTCCGGGCCAGTTGCTTGACCCGCCCTTGCGCCGTCTGAAAGTCGTCCTCTAAAGCCATGTCCGAGCATACCCTGCTCGGTTCTTCAGTGGAACGGCAGAACTTTCCAGTGCGGCCCGGCTAAGACCGCGCGACGCGGCGCGCCGGGAATGAAACTCGAGGCGCGTGGTACATCTGTAACGACGTCTGGCGCCCCCCTCCGTCTAGAGAGGGAAAGGTTTCCACAGTGTCCCCAAAAGGCGGTAGCGTAAAAATCGTGAGAACTCCCGCACCCACTCCCGGAGCCGAACCGGGCCGCGCGGCAGCGCGCCACGCGGCGAGTGCCTCCTCCGCCGTCAGCAAAGGCAAGGGGACGAATCTGGCCTTCGCGGAGATGCTCGACTCGGTGCCGGGGGCATGGTTTTTCACGCGCCGCGACGGCTCGTTTGCGTACGTCAGCCTGGGCGCGTGCGAGGCCCTCGGGTACACGCGGCAGGAGCTGCTCTCCGCCCACGTCTTCGACATCGATCCGACGCTGGACGCGGAGGGCTGGAGCCGGCTCTGGGAGACCACCGTCCCCAGTCAGTCCAAGGTCTTCCGCACGCAACACCGGCGGCGCGACGGCAGCGAGTATCCGATCGAGATCCGCTCGCTCAAGATCGATCTGGACGGCGAGCACCTGTCGGCCTCCTACTCGATCGATCTGACCGCGGCCGAGCAGACGCGCGCGGCACTGGCGGCCACCGAATCACGGCTGGAGCGCCTGATCGGGAACTTGCCGGATCTCGTGTTTCGGTTGCGGCTCGAACCGCGGCTCAGCTTCGAGTTCGCGAGCCCGAGCTGTCAGGCGCTGCTCGGCTACACCAGCCAGGAGCTGCTCGACGACGAGCACATCCTGGCGCGCCTGGTGCACCAGGATGACCTGGGCAAATTCCTGTCCATGCACCGCGCGCCCGCCGGAACGGGCTCGAAATTGAGGTTCTTGCACCGCGAGGGTCGCGTGGTGTGGATGGAGCTGCGGGCGACGCTCGTCGCGCCGGAAGCGGGTCAGCCCGCGCTGCTCGAAGGCGTGGCTCGGGACGTGACGCAAAGCCACGAGGCGGAGCTCGCCAATCGCCGCCTCTCGGCGGCCATCGAGCAGGCGGCGGAGGCCGTGGTGGTCACCGATCAGCGCGGGGTGGTGGAGTACGTCAACCCCGCCTACCGCAGCACCAGCGGCATCGATGCGGCCCACGCCCTCGGCAAGGCCTGGCGCGAGCTGGAGGTGCGCCAGGATCGCGCCTTCTTGCGTCGCCTGGAGCGCTTGTTCGACCGCGGTGACGTCTGGCAAGGGCGCATCAAGAGCGTGCGTGCGGACGGCACCGAATACGACGAGGACAGCACCGTGGCCCCGATCCGGGACGACGCGGGTCAACGCGTGGGCTGCGTGGCGGTCAAGCGGGACGTGACCGAGCAGCTGAAGCTGGCCGAGCAGGTCGAGCGGGCGCAGCGGCTGGAGACGGTGGGGCAGCTGGCGGGCGGGATCGCCCACGATTTCAACAACCTCTTGCACATCATCCACGGCCACACCCAGATGATGCAGCTGATCGATCTGAAGGACTTTGCTCGCGGCAAGGATCTGACCGAGATGCTGGCAGAGGTGGACAAGGCCGCCGCGCGCGCGGCGCTGCTCGTGCGGCAGCTGCTCGCCTTCAGCCGCAGTGACGACACGGAGCAGAGCGAGCTGCGGCTCGACGAGGTGCTCGCGTCGGTGCATCCGCTCTTGCAGCGCCTGCTCGGGCAACACATCCAACTGGTGCTCGAGAGCAACGCGGGGCCGGCGATGATCCGCGGCAACAAGGCGCAGCTGGAGCAGGTGCTGACGAATCTGTGCATCAACGCGCGCGAGGCGCTGCCGCCCGGAGGCTTCATGCACGTGAGCCTCGAGCCGGTGGCGCCCGATGAGGTGCCGGCGGTGCTGAAGGCGGCCGAGAACGAGTCGTATGTGCGGCTCTCGGTGCGGGACGACGGCGCGGGGATGACGCGCGAGGTGCAGCGGCGGCTCGGTGAGCCGTTCTTCACCACCAAACGTCCCGGCGAAGGAGTCGGCCTCGGTCTCGCGACGGTGTACGCGATCATCAAGGCGCATCGCGGCTTCGTCGATGTCCTATCGGTCCGCGGCAAGGGCAGCACCTTCCACGTGTATCTGCCACGGCTGAAAGGCTCCGAGCGCCCGAACCCCGCGCCCTCCGCACCCCAGGCCGTGTGAGCCCAGAATGAGCGAGCCGCCCGAAGACGCAGCGCCCCAGGCCCTGCAGGACCGCTTCGCGCCGGCAGGGGCCTGCTTCGGCTGTGGGCCCGCCAACACGCGCGGGCTGCGCTTGAAGAGCTACGTGCAGGGCGACAGCGTGGTGGCCAGCTTCCTGCCGGAGGAGCACCACCAGGCGTTTCCGGGCATGCTCAACGGCGGCATCATCGGCGCGCTGCTCGACTGTCACAGCAACTGGACCGCCGCGTACACGTTGATGCAGGCGCGCGCTGCCGATGCGCCGCCCTGCACCGTCACGGCCGACTTCCACGTCAAGCTGCGCGCGCCCACTCCGCTCGGCCCCGTGCAGCTGCGCGCCCGCGCCGTGTCGACCGAGGGGGACCGCTGCACCGTGGACGCAGAGCTTTCCGCTGCTGGCAAAGTGACGGCGACCTGCCGCGGTACCTTCGTTGCTGTCAAGCCGGGCCACCCGGCGTATCATCGCTGGTGAGCGCCGCTGTTACCCCGCGGGGGCCCAACCCCGCTCGAAAAAGGGGCGCTTCCGATTGGACGATTCCATCATGCTATTTCCCACCATGCTCGTCGGCAGCTACCCGCAACCGGAGTGGCTCATCGATCGCAAGAAGTTGGCCGGTCGCTTTCCGCCGCGCGTGCGCGCGCTCGAGCTCTGGCGCGTGTCCCCTGCCCTGCTCGAAGAGGCGCAGAACGACGCCACGCTGCTGGCGATTCGCGCGCAAGAGTTGGCCGGGCTGGATGTGGTGACGGACGGGGAAATCCGGCGCGAGAGCTACTCCAATCGTTTTGCCACGGCGCTCTCCGGGGTGGATCTGGACAACCCCGGCGTGGCGCTCGACCGCTCCGGTCACCCGAACCCGGTGCCGCGCATCGTGGGGCCGATCCGCCGCAAGCACTCCGTCTTGCTGGACGATCTGCGCTTTTTGCAGAAGCACACCAAGCGCCCGGTAAAAATCACCGTGCCCGGCCCGTTTACGATGCTGCAGCAGGCGCAGAACGATCACTACGCGAGCGAAGAGGCGGCCGCCCTCGACTACGCGGACGCCGTCAACGAGGAGATCCGTGATCTGTTTGCCGCCGGCGCGGACGTCGTGCAGATCGACGAGCCGTACATGCAGGCACGCCCCGAAAAGGCGCGCGCGTATGGCCTGCGCGCCGTCAACCGGGCGCTCGAAGGCGTGCGCGGCACGACCGCGCTGCACATCTGCTTTGGCTACGCCGCCATCATTCACGAGCGCCCCACGGGCTACTCCTTCCTGCCCGAGCTGCGCGACTGTAGCTGTACGCAGGTCTCGATCGAGACGGCCCAGTCCAAACTGGATTGCCGCGTACTGGAGCAGCTCGCCGGGAAGAAGATCCTGGTGGGGTGTCTCGATCTCAGCGACATGAACGTGGAAACACCCGAGGTCGTGGTCGAGCGCATCGAGCGCGCGCTCGAGTTCGTGCCGGCAGAAAACGTCATCCTCGCACCGGACTGCGGCATGAAGTACTTGCCGCGCGAGGTCGCCGACGGCAAGTTGGGTGCCATGGTCGAAGCCGCCCGGCGGCTGCGCACGCGCTTCGCCGCGCTGAGTTGAGACCTTACCTCACGCTGGCGTTGACCAGCGAGCTCAACGCCACCGGATCGAAGGGCTTCTCCAACCAACGGTTGGGGATCTCATCGAGAAAGCGCCGCGCGCGCGGCGTAAAGGCGCCGCCCGTCATGAAGACGACGACGCTGGCTTGCTCGGGTACGTGCGTGCACAATTCCTCGTAAAAATCGATGCCGCTCATCTCGGGCATCATCAGATCGCACAGGATCACGTCGAAGCGTTCGCCACCGAGCACCAGCGCCAGAGCCTCCGCCGAGCGATCGAGCCCGATCACCTCGTGCTGCGTGTCGAGCGAACGGCTCACCACCTTGGCTACCAGCGGCTCGTCATCGACCACCAGAATGCGACCGCGCCGGCGGGGCGCGTGGTGGACGGGGGCCACCTGGGTGGCAACCGAGCTCGGTGCGCTGGCCAGGAGCAGCGCGACGCGGAAGGTGGTGCCCTTGCCGGCCTCGCTGTCGACGCTGATGTCGCCGCCGAAGCTGGTCACGATGCGATGGCAAATCGATAGACCGAGCCCGGTGCCGACGCCCACGGGCTTGCTGGTGACAAACGGCGTGAACAACCGCTTCATCATCTCGGGGCCGATGCCGGACCCGGTGTCAGCGACTTCGACCAGCACCCGCCGGCCCTCCACGCGCGTGCTGATCCTGATCTCGTTGATCGCCGTGCGATCCTCGAGCATGGCTTGCGCCGCGTTCATGATCAGATTCAAGAACACCTGCCCCAGGCGCGCCTGACTGGCCTGCACCAGCGGGACGCCGGCGTAGGACTTGATCACGGTGGCGCGATGGCGAATCTCGTTCCAGGCCATGCGCAACGTCGATTCCATCACGTGCTCGACGTCGACAGGGCCCGGCACCTCATCTTCACCCCGAGAGAACACGCGCAGATCGCGCACGATCTTTCGCACCCGGTCGGCCGCGTCCCGCGCATCCACCAGCTCTTCGCGAAGGCGCAGCAGCGCGCCCCCCTCGCCGTGCTCGTCCAGCACGTCGGCGAGGTCGCGCATCGCCAGATCGAGGTTGCCGATGATGGCAGCCAGAGGATTGTTGATCTCGTGGGCGACACCGGCGGAGAGCGTGCCCACGGCGACCATGCGGTCTGCCACGAGCAGCTGCGCCTCCACCTTCTTGCGCTCGGTGACGTCGCGCATGATGCCCGCAAAGTGCAACGTGCCGTTCGAGGTCCAGCTGCCGACCGAGAGATCGATGGGAAACTCCGTGCCGTCGCGGCGGCGGCCGATGACCTCCACGGTGTGGCCGAGCATCTCCGGCACGGCGCTCGTGAGGTAGCGCGCCAGGCCCAGGCTGGACGCATCGGCAAAGCGCTCCGGCATCAGCTCGAGCAGCGAGCTACCGATCAGCCCCTCTTCACCGGCGCCAAACATGCTCTCCGCAGCGGGGTTGGCATACGCGACACACCCTGCTTCGTCCGTGGCCACCACGCCTTCCGTCGCCGTCTCCATGATGGCACCAAAGCGCGCTTCGGCGGCGCTGCGCTCGCGCTCCGCCTCGCGCTGGCGGCGCCGCAACTGGCACTCGCGCAGCTCGCGCTCGATGGCGGGGATCAGGCGTGTCATGCGCGCCTTGGTCATGAAGTCGGAGGCGCCCGCCTTCAGCGCATGCACGGCGATGTCCTCACCGATCGTGCCCGAGATGATGATGAGGGGGATGTCCAGACCGCTCGCCTTCAGCACCTCCAGCGCCAGCAGAGCACTGAACGCCGGCATGGAATAGTCCGACAGCACGATCTCCCAGCTGCCCTCTGCCAGCGCGCTCTGCATGTCCGGGCCTGTTTCCACGCGCCGGGACACCACATGGTAGCCGCCGCGCGCGAGTTCGCGCAGCAACAGTGCCGCATCCAGTTCCGAATCTTCTACGAGCAGCGCGTGTAGTTGCTTCGGCATCAACGTCCGTGGCAACGGCCCGTGGCCCCGGCATCTGCGTCGCTCACGACAAGGCCCACGCCAATAGCGAGACCTTCCTCGTCCCAGCGAGCCATCGCCATGTCCTGTTCGTAGCAAATGGCCACACGACCCCTCCCTGCCGTTCTCAGGGATAGCATCTGCACGGGCGAGGGGCGCGCCGAAACTTGGGCGGGGCCCGCGGCGTCTGCGCGTGCACACACCGGCGCGCGCGCGCGATGTGCCGACGTGTACGCCGACGTGGTTGCGCGATGCACTCGCGCTGGGTGGTGGCGCAGCGCCGTGCCGGGCTACGGCGCTCCGTTCGGGCCGCGCGGCAGCGCTCAGCTGGCGCGGCCGAGTTCCGTGGCGGCGGGCACTTCCACGAGGCGCCCGCTTTCGACCTGATAGATATAACCGTAGATCGCGATCTCCCTGGGCACGAGCGGGTGCGTGCGAATGCGTTCGACGTCCGTCGCGACGCTCTCGGCCTGCTCACGGATCGTCAACCAGTCGATGTATTCGCCGTGCCGCGAGCCCGGGCCGGCGCCGGCGTCCCGCCACTTTCCCCCTTCAAAGCTCGACGTCTGCAGGCTCGACGAGAGCAGCCCGCGAATGATCTCGTCCGTGAATAGCTCCATGCCGCAATTGGAGTGGTGAATCACGAACCACTCGCGCGTGCCGAGCAGCTTGTAGGAGATCACCAGCGACCGGATCGCGTCGTCGCTGGCACGCCCGCCGGCATTGCGAATCACGTGCGCGTCCCCTTCGCGCAGGCCCGCCAGCTTGGCCGGGTCGATGCGCGCGTCCATGCAGGTCAGGATGGCAAACCGGCGCGCGGGCGGCAGCGCGAGCTTGGCTTTATCCCCAAAATTGCTGGCATAGCTGGCATTGGCGGCCAGCACCTCGTCCTTGATCTTGCTCGTGGCAGGCTTGCTCATGGCTCTCTCCTTGGTCTGTCCCGGTCCGGGGGAATGTCTTTTATAGTGTAGCGTTGTCTAGGTTGACAGAGGAAAGAGGGGCAGTTAGCCTCATCAAAGTTTCCGCCGCGCCAGGCGCGAGCGAGATCAAACGGAGGAGACCGAGTGCTGATCGCAATCATTGGGGGTCAATCGCAAGACGAGGAACACCTGGCGCGCATCGCCGCCAATTGCGGCCAAGATCTCGAATTCTGCCTGCGGGACGCACCATTTCGTGTCGGCAACGACGCCGAGGAAGAAGACACCAGCGTGCGCCCCCGGGCGCTCGTGTTCGAGGCGCAGGATCGGGCCGATCTAGCGGTCGGTGCGCTCCGGGCCGTGCGCAAGGACCCGTACTTCGACCGCGTCGGCGCGCTGCTCGCCCTGCGCGGGGCGCCGGCCAGCTATGGCGAACTGCCGGGCGGGTTCGACGACTTCGTGTTTCACCCGTTCACGCCGGAAGAGCTGCAGGTGCGCCTGCGCGCGCTGGAACAGCGGCGCCCGGCGGCTCAGTCCAGCCGGGGCAATGCGGTGGAAGGCATCGTCGTGGAAGAAGCGAGCCGCACCCTGTACGTGAACGGTGAGGTGGTCCAACTGACGGCTCGGGAGTTCGCGCTGTTCAGCCACTTTTGCGAATGGCGCGGCGAGGTCCTGTCGCGTGAGCACCTGCTGTCGCGGGTCTGGGGCAGCCGCTATTCCGGCGGACGGCGCACGGTCGACATTCACGTGCGGCGGCTGCGCGCCAAACTGGGCGATCACCTGCCGCTCGAGACGGTGCGCGGCCGCGGCTATCGGCTCAGACTGGCCGGAGATGAAGCGGCGGCCACCGACCAGCCAATTTCCGCGGCGGTGAGCGGTCCGACGCTGAGCTCATCGAGCTGACCGGGAGGCTCCTCCTGACCGGGCGCGAGCACGCGACCTCGCGCCATGACTTCGACCTTCAGCTGCGGGAAGAGCGGCTCCTGCTCCGGCGCGCCGAGGCCTTCGGGCAATGACGTGAGCCCGTCCGATCCGTAGCGATCCTGCGCGCCGAGCAAGTGGAACAGCTCGTGAGCGACGACGAACAGGCCAAAGTCGACGCTGCCTTCGCTCAGCTCGAGGCTGGTCACCGCGATGCGACCTCCGTCTTCACCCAGGCCCTCGACCAGGGCGCGACGCGGGCTCCACGGGGGGGAGAGCAAGACGTAGATCTTCCCGTCCCAGTGGGCGGCATCGACACCTGCCGCTCGGTCCGAACGGCGCGCAAACGCGCCGAGCGCCAGGCTCAAGCGCAGCGATTCGAACACGGAGGAGTCCGCCGTGGCTTCGGGTTGGGCGGACGGTTGCGGCACCGGGCCGAAGGGATGGAACCGGATCGGGCGAAAGCTTCCGCCGTAGCGCGCAAACTCCGCCTCCAACACCGCCTCGAGCGGCTCGATGCGCGACTGCAACTGCGCCAGTGCAGCCGGGTCCAGCTCCCCTTGCTGGAGCAGCACCAGCGCCACCTGGAGCGGCCGGTGCCACTCGCGGCGCGCGGCGCGCCGAGCATGATCGAGCGCGGCGTACCCGAGCACGCCTCCCAGCACCAACAAGAGGACACCAACCCGGAGGTAGTACAATCTCCGACTGGTTTCCGCTCGGGTCACCCCGGAGTCTGGATCAGCTCCAGCACCTCGGCCATGTCGGTGAACGGCCGAGCCCCCGCCGCGGCCAGAGC
>Ga0315912_10000779_pt1 | contig 47854 bp, 39 predicted proteins | sample VfabasoilMG_FD_204469 | JGI IMG/M metagenome (GOLD analysis project Ga0315912, IMG submission 204469) | Garden soil microbial communities collected in Santa Monica, California, United States - V. faba soil | ecosystem: Environmental > Terrestrial > Soil > Garden | place: USA: California... | reverse complement strand
AGGAGATAGGAAAAATAAGGGCCGGCCTGCAGGTTCAGATGCGGAAAGACCTTGATGACGGCCAACACAGGCACATCCACATAATTCAACCGGAAAATAGCGCCGCCATGTGCAATGGCATTTCCGAAGTTCAGTTCAGCGCCTTTCATGGAGAACAAGGCTTCGGGCTGAATGCCGAAACAAGGGGATAAACCGATTCGCGCAAAAACCCCGGCATGATAACCGATCACATTGCTTTCCTCCGTAAGTCCGCTTACCGAGAGCTGCGATATATTCAACCCTCCTTTAATACCCACTTTGCTGTTTGTCAACTGGGCATTTGCAGGCATTGAACTATTCAACACTGAAAACAGAAGTAACAAGGCTGCGATGAAGGATTTCATTATGTAATCCTTGCAGGCCAAAATCCTGCCAAAAAGAAATCAGCCGCTGAAATGCCCTTGATTTCTTTCCAAGTCACCGATTCTGTGAATAAAAATCTACGATTCGAGGAAAAAATGGGAAATAAAAAAACTCTGCGCTTTGGCGCCTCCGCGGTGACTACTTTTTCACCGCTAAGTCGCTAAAGCGCAGAGCCTGGATTTAAATTCCTGCTTTGTCGTTAGCTGAACTTATTTATCGCTCAATACGAAACGTCCGCTTGCCGAGCCGGACTTGCTATCAATCCGGTAGAAATAAAGTCCCGGAGCTAATTTGTCTTTGGAAAGCATATAGGTATCCGATAGCATGATGTTGGTTAAAAGCAATTCACCGAGTTCATTCCATATCTGCAGGATACAGGACTCTCCTTGCTTGCGGTCAACCACCAGCCTGGCTGTCTGGCTGAATGGATTGGGAATCACGCGGACTCCCAATTCCCCGACAACAGGATCCACCCATCCGGTCGGTATGATTGTAACCATCGTATTCAGGGTCGTGTTCGTTGCTACAGGGGGGTTGAAATCAAAATAAATATGTGCCGTATTCGTGATTTCAGTTCCATCGGCAATGCCGGCCGTATGGTTGATTTTATAATCTACAAAACCATGACTGTGCGGCTCGTCTGTCGTGCTGTCGGGAAGCATAATGTTATTCATCTTGAACTCAACGATCCGGGTGTTCATATCCAGGGAAACGATTGCTGGGCTGGAAGATCCAAGGAACGTAAATGTGGAAATATCCAGGTCTGCGTCCAGGGTATCCTTTATCGAAACATCGATGGCCGTATCATTTCCGGTATTCTGGAAGTTGATGTGGTAAAATAGTTCTTCTCCCTTCAGTGTGTAATTGGATGCCTGCACTCCGGCAGGATTCACTGCCTTATCGTTGGGATCGTAGGAACAGGAAACGATCGGATTCGCCTGGGAAATCGACGTGTCCACCGGTGTGATTCCGTTGTAGGCTATACCCTGTAGCCAATAACCAAGGGTGTCGCCGGCGGAGGGCACGGAATCGATGATCCAAACATGGCGCCAGCCACCCGGGTAAACACTGGTAAAATTCCAGATCAAAGTATCACCCGACACACTTGATGGAGACGGTGAAGCGGACCTGAAATCAATATTGGATGAAAGAACCAGCTTCATGTTAATATCTTCAACGCGATTCCCTGTATTCCGCACATCCATATAACTGTTTACAACGCGGTTGCACCTCCGGCCCAGGGAACCAAAGACATCCAGGCCATACGTTGCCGGTGTCTGCACCCCGATATTACCCAGGTTTTGTACGGATCCGGTGGTAACAGTCACTGTGGCGGGGGAATTGCCTGTAGAAATCGTCTCCCCGGGGCCCAATGCCACCTGGATCGTATGGGACCCGTTAGGAAGTCCAAGGAAAAACGAACCATCGCTTTGCGTATAGATACTTATGGAATCCGGGAATATATCAATACGTTTATTCGCCCAGGTATGGTCTCCCTGCGCGGATTCCAGGATACCGTTTCCGTTATTATCGGTGAACACTTTCCCGTATACGTTGGCCTCCAATACATAAAATGCATTGGGCAAATCAAACGAATCGGTTTCTATTACCGTTCCTGAAAACCAGTCATAATACCCGGTAAACGCTTTTACGTCATAAAGTCCCGGCGCCTGGTTCGCAGGGACAAAGATCGAATAGGTCATCCTGTCGTTCCAGGGATCGTAGCCTGTGATGTCCATCCAGCTTGCGGAGAAAGAAGGCAATCCGTTGCCTGAAAATTTCAAACTACCGGGCGAAGCAGACATAATAACGCCGGCGGGATACGTAACCGTTACCCCTATATTCTGCCCTGCGAAGGCGCTGTCAGGATCCACACTCGTAAGCGTTCCCGGCATAGCCCAGGACGTATGGGCAGACAAAATCATGAGAAGAAGAATGTAATTTTTTTTCATGAGGGATGGGTTTATTACCGAAAGGTACTTATAATTCTTCTTTCCGGAGAAGCCCGGTGCATTTTTATGTGAACGAAGGATTTCTGTCCGTCAGGCGTAAAAAATAGCCGATAAAAATTTCCGCGGCAATTATCCCGGCGATTTTTTTTCATCCAGCGAATGAAAAAGCTGTTCGCCGAAGGACTTGTTATTTTTTTTCGATTCGATATACGCTCTCCGGAGCATCCGCTTGTCGTTGATGCGGTTAAAAAGCGCAGGCTGTTGCGACATGGCTGCTTGTCGTACGAGTAAATATGCCTTGGCGTATAAAACCAGTCCCACGGTCTTTTCATAGCGCTCCCTGTCCTGTCCCGATAGTTTATTTCCGTAAACAGGATCCAGCGTTACAAATGCCGAATCCGCCTGTTTCATATTGAAATAGACAGCGCTTTTATTCAGCCGTGCCGGGATATTCAAGGGAGCAACCTGCAAGGCACGCGAATAATAATCCAGTGCCCTTTCATGGTTTCCCTCCATCTCCGAAATGCTGCCCAGGTCGTTTAGCAATTGCAGGTGATACGGATGCTGGGGCTCAGCCCGGAGAAAATATTCTTTTGCCCCGGGAATATCCCCGCTGTAATAGCAGGCAATTCCACGGTGCCAGTCTACAGGCGTGGCTACTGCATCCATTTTAAAAAAAGGCAAATCGGTTTTTAAGATCCGGATGATCTTCGGCCAGTTTCGCTTGTACTTTGCATCCTGTACGGCATACATCATGGCTTCGCCGCGCAGGCGCTGTGTCGAGGCATAAAAAACAAAAGCACTTGTCAGCAAGGCAAAAACGTAAAAAAACACAGGTATGCTTGTTTTTATTAGGGAACGTTCCAGGGCTGGAACAGGATCCAGCGAAAACAGCACGGCAACCGAAATCAACAGCAGTACGGGAGCCATGATTTTAAACCAGGGATAGCCGAACAGGGAAAGCACAAGAAAAAAAACCAGGACGGTAAGCATGCATGCGGCCAGTTGCCTGTTTAAAGGATCCTGCTGCCTTCCGAGGATAGCCATGCCTTCGCGGAACAGGAAATAAAACAGCAGGATAAAAAGCAGGAGTCCCACCCCGCCGCATTCGGCGAGCATCAGCAGGTAATCGTTATGCGGATGTTCATAATGAACCAGTCCCGTGCTGATAAAATCCGTTCCGATAATACCATATTTATAAAGCAGTATTTTCCAGTTGTTAATCCCGGCACCGGTGACCGGATTTTCGCGGATCATCATCGACGTGTTTCTCCACAGCAACAGCCGTTCAAATATGCTGTTATTGTTTGCCTTGTCGTTTTTCTGAAACATCGTTTCGTTGTGCAGGTAGGAAGGTATCAACTGCATCTTCCTGCTTACGGAATCCACCTTAAAGCCGCGCTGTATCACCCCTGCCGACACCACCAGCAGGACGGCCACGGACAGGATACGCAACGCGGATTTGAAACTGAAAAAACGGGATAAGGGATGCCGGATTACAAGGAGGTAGAAAACCAGGCCCGAACCGGCGGCCACCCAGGTGGCAAGGGATTTCAAAAAGAACAGGAAGAATATGGAAACCAGGACGGCTGTGGCATGCAGCAGTAATATTTTACCTTTTGAAGTCTTCCAGCCATATAGGGCAAATGGCAGCGCAAGCAAGAGCGCTTCAGCGAATGAATTTTTATTTCCCAGCGTGGAACCGATGGAAAAGTCAATCCGAAAGGGCTCGCTTTCGGGGGCAAGAAAAAATCCTGCGCCCAGCTGAATGGATCCGTAAACCGCCCATACAAGAATAGCCAGGGAAGGACCTGAAAGAAATAACTGCCGGCGCATGGGATGCTTATCCAGGTAAACCAGGTTCGTCACGAGAAATAAGAATAACAGCACCCATCTGGCCACTTCAACCAGTGCATCGGCAGGGTTTATTGATTTGTTCACCAAAATTCCCATCCAGGAAAGCAGCAAAATGAAAAAAAGAACAAACTTTCGGCTTCGCATCGAAGCAAATGACTCGTTCCTCAAGGTCTTGCCTTGCGTAATCCACACGCAGATAACCTGGATTGCCAGGATAACAGCAAGGAGCGGCATTTTAAGAGAAAATTCAAGCTGGTGTATTCCATCCAGGTAAAAGGCCGGAAGCGCGAGGAAGAGCAGAACAAAAATAATATACTCCGGTAACCGGGATGTGAATGCCTTGGCATTGCCAGCCATAATGGATTTATTATGTTGTGAATGTAGTGAGTAATTTAGTATTATTACGATTCTAATTCTTTCAGAAAAATGTATAAAGATCCGGCTATGCAAAATGGATCCCTGCGAAAAGAAGTCCGGTCTTACGAACTGATCCTGACGTTACGGAGACGGATTGGTTGGGTTATCGGCGTATGCATTTTGAGCTTTGCCCTAACCTACGTTTATTCCAAGAATTATTTTTTATACCGTTCCCGGGTCATCGTCGATGTTAGCCCGGCGCCCGTATTCCTGAATAACCAGGACAGGAGCAACCAGCAAATTGATATTTTCCGTTCCAATGAATACGTCATGCGTATTTTGCAATTTGTGCATAGCAACAAGATGACAGATCACCTGATTAAAAAATTTGACCTGTATACTTACTACAAAATAAATCCGGCCTCGAAATATGCATTCGATCATGTCAGCCTGAGACTAAACCACATGATTGAAGCAAAAAAGTCTCCCTTTGAGAATGTCGTGATTACGGTCAGCGACCTGGACCGTGATTTTGCCGCACAGATGGCTGATGAGATCGCCGGCTATACCGATGTGCTGGCCCGTGAATATTTTTCTACCGTCCTTCGCGGCAAACTCATTTACTACAAGGAAATCATAGCCGAACTGGATGCGAATTATATGCGCAAAACAGACACGCTGAATGCCACCTTAGCCCGGATCCATGAGCTGAAGAAATCATATTCCGGCGACGAATCTCTCAAAGACAAGCTGAACCACGCCGAAAATGCGCTGGTAAACAATGCCGCACAGATGTCGGAAATCCTGGAACGACTCAGTGAAATGAAAAAATCGGAAGAGTGGATCCTTTCTTTGATGGGGAACCAGGAGGTGAAATTTGTCGCCATTATGCAAAAAGCGATCCCTGACCCCTCCAATATCTTTTACCTGAAAATGCTTTTGTGCACCGCCGCAGCATTTGCCGTTTCCTGGATGTCCATCCTGTTTATCTACTTCGCGAAAACGTACAGGCAATACTTCAGTCTCTTTTTCTCCAGATAGTAGTGAGTAATGAGTAGTGAGTTTGGCTTGCCTTCCTCTGCCTGTTACTTCCTTTAGTTTTCCCAACTCCACTTAAATATTCATTCCGACTTATTAATTAGTAATTCTTCATTCCTGGTTAAACCATTCCCGGGTGTAAAAGTCATAGTATCATTCCGGCGCCCGGAACCTAAAAGTCAACAGTCCTCATCACAAAAAATCTCAGCAAATGAAAACAAAGAAAGTTATTCAGAAATTAACCTACGCCTGTGCCTGTGTGGTTTTTATACTATTCTCCGGATGTAAAAAGGATGCCGTGGATCAAGTAACCCCGGAAGATATGGACTTCCAGGCTGAAGATTTTGAATTGGAAGAGCAAATCGGTAACGATGCGGATAAAATGGCCGATGAAGCATATACCAATGGAAATTCAAGTTCCCGCCTCTCTCCCTCTTCGCCTGTAAACTCCGTGTTGAGTTGTGCCGTCGTCACCAATGATACGGTGAGCCACCTCCTCACCATCGATTTCGGCAGCGGCTGTACGGGACCTGACGGACGTACCCGAAGAGGCCAGATCCTGATCCAGTACAACGGCCACTACTTTGACCCGGGCTTTTCCAGGACGGGCTCATTCAATAATTATTTTGTCGACAGCAATGCCGTGAGTGGTACACGATCGATCACCAACAACGGCTTCAATGGAAACGGCAACCTGAACTGGACCATCCAGGCTCAAAACATGCGCGTAACCAGGCCCAACGGGTATTACAACCAGCGCAACAGTACACGCAACAGGGAAATGATTGCCGGATTAGCAACGACGGGTGATCCCACGGACGACATCTATTTGATAACAGGATCCGGGACCTGTATAAACAGCAACGGAAAATCCGCCACACTTACCATCACGAATCCGCTTCGGAAAGAACTGTCCTGTCGCTGGATTGTAAGCGGCACCGTTGTCATCACGCCACTGAATCATGCCGCACGCACACTGGATTATGGCCAGGGTTCCTGTGATCATTTCGCCACGGTAACAAGAAATGGCACCAGCCGTGTTATCGTGCTTCATTAAACCGGGCATAAAAAAAAAGACCCTTGTTTAAGGGTCTTTTTTTTTGTTTTAATTAATGCAGGGATCTTCCGGAAAATTATTCATGACACCGTATACATGCCCCATTTCCTTCAGGATATTGCCCCAGGCTTCGTCGGGCTTTTCATTAAATATCTTCTGTTTGTCAGCTTCCGTTACCCACCAGTTTTCCTGGTTAATTTCCAGCTCCAGTTTTTCGGGATTCCATGCTGAATAGCCGGCAACAAAGCGAATGTCTTCGGGATTCACTTCACCATTGTCTACCAGCAGCTTGAGTGTCTTATAATCCCCTCCCCAATAAATCCCTTTGATGATTTCCACGCTGCCAGGCAATTTGTCACCCAACCTATGCACATAAAAAACGGATTCATAATTTATCGAACCACCCCAATACACCAGGGCATCGAATTCGGGAAAATCCTCCAGCGCTTCATGAATACGGAGATGGGTAGGCTTGTTCAATATAAAACCGATGGACCCCCTTCTGTCGTGCTGGCTTATTAATACAACCGACCGGCGGAATGTAGGTTCAGGATTAAACGGCTCAGAGAGCAGTAAGTGCCCTGCTTTTATCCTTGGTTTTCGGAACTTCATACCCCTTTTTTAACCAAGTAAAGCAAATAATGTTCCACATCAAAAGGCCGAATCTTACAGATTTTGAATGGAAAAAAAAGGAAATTATGCGGGTGCCATATTGGAGAACCCTGCCTCAAAGACAGGGTTTCCTTTTTTTTGAAAAATATTGAAGTAACTGATTACAAACTGCAAAAGGCAATTTTAACCGGTTAAGGAAATAATCCACAAACCTATTTGAAGGCTATTTTCATCCTTTCAAAGGTATTGTCCTGGATGGCTTCGATTGCCTTTTTGACATTCGGATTGAGGTCATTGGCAATTTCGAAGAAAGCATCCGTATCCCAGAGATTCCTGGCTATTAGTGCTTTCATGGAATTGCGGATGATATATTCTGATTTCTCCGTTGCAGCCGTATCTTTTTTCACGCCCTGTTTTTCACCGAAGGCAACGAATTCATCGAAGAACTTTTTGCTGACGACAAAATTATTTTTGAACGCGGTAATATCCGGGTAGGTTGCCTTTAATTCATTCCGGTGATCATCGGTATAGGTCAACGTGAAATCATTAAACACATTTTTACGAAGCAAATCCGAATAGTAATCGCTGCGCAACGTCGTGTCCAGTGGAATGAAAATATCAGGCATGATGCCACCGCCGCCGAAAACCATTCTTTTGGAACTGGTGAAATACTCCGTGGTATCTGCAAAGTGAATGCTGTCGATGTTTGTAAGCTCACCGTGTTTAAGGCGGTTTGAAATATCGAGTTCGTAATCTTCAGTCTCCCCTTTTACATAGGGTTTCTGTATGCAGCGTCCGGAAGGCGTATAATAGTGCGCAATGGTGAGGCGGATCATGGAACCGTCAGGGAGCATGTATGGTTTCTGAACCAGGCCTTTACCAAATGACCGGCGGCCAATAATCAGGCCCCTGTCCCAATCCTGGATGGCGCCGGAAACAATTTCACTGGCCGACGCAGAGGTTTCATCAATAAGGACAGCCAGTTTACCTTTCTCAAAACCGCCGCCGGATGTAGCGAAATAATCTTCCGGTTGTGTATTTCGGCCGCGGGTATATACAATCTTCTTCCCGTCGGAGAGAAATTCATCGGCCAGTTCGTAGGCACGGTTCAGGTATCCGCCGCCGTTGCCTTCCAGGTCCAGGATCAGGCTCGTGATGCCTGCTTCCTTCAGTTTCTTCAGCGCAGACCTGAATTCTTCTACCGTGGCATCGGCAAAGCGGCTGATCTTGATGTAGCCGATATGCGGAGCGATTTCATACGCAGCGTCCACACTGAATAAAGGAATCTGGTCGCGTGTAATCACATAGTCAAGAAGTTTTTCAGAACTCCTCCGGAAGATAGCGACGGCAACCTTGGTACCCTTATCTCCACGCAACTTTTTCAGTACGTCCTTATTTGTGATTTTAGCGGAAGCCACATTTTCACCGTCAATTTTTACAATACGATCGCCGGCACGGAGTCCTACCTTCTCAGAAGGGCCGCCCGGAATAGTTGCCGTCACCATGATCGTATCGTTCAGGATGTTAAACTGGATGCCGATTCCCTCGAACTTTCCGACCAGGTTTTCATTGGCGTCTTTGAGTTCCTCGGCGGGAATGTATGCCGTATGCGGATCCAGGGCCTTCACCATGGCCTTCATCGCCTCTTCGCTCAATTGCTTTTCATCGACCGTGTCTACATAAAAATACTTGATCATCTGGAGCGCATAATCCAGCTTGCCTTGTTGGCTCATTCCCTGTGAATGGACTTCTGTTACAAGGAGAAAAGAAACGGCGGCCAGCATGACCGGCTTAATAAGTTGCTTCATGGTATGCATGATTGAAACGTCAAAAATAATCAGGATTTAAAACCCCAGTGAAACTAATACGTCGAATACCTTGCAAAGTTAATGCCGAATATGCGTATTAGTTGTTATTTTCTGTTAAGGCACATGAGATATTCTGCTCCGAGGGCATGTTTTGAACCGGAAAAATGGAGATGGAATGGATTAATATGCGGAAGCCATCGAGGTGCCGGCTACAAACCCGCCCGACCAGGCAGCCTGGAAGTTAAAGCCCCCGGTCAGGGCATCAATATCCAGTACTTCGCCTGCAAAATAAAGGCCCTTCACTAGTTTGCTTTCCATGGTTTTCAGATCGACACTGCTCAGTGCAACCCCTCCGCATGTCACAAACTCTTCCTTGAATGTCGTTTTGCCGCCGACTTCATATTCATCCCGCACCATGACCAGGATTAGCTTATTCATTTGTTCCTTTGAAAGATTGGCCCATTGCAATGATTCCCGGATTCCTGATTTACCGGCAAGGTAATGCCATAAGCGCTTCGGTATTCCTCCTAAAGCCTGGTTGAATACCTGTTTCCCCGGATGCTGACTTTTTACATCGGTGATTTCCTTTCGCACTTCTTCTTCCCTTTTTCCTCCGGTCCAGTTCACCAAAATCTGAAAGCGATAATTCAACGCAGCAAGTACGCGGGCAGCCACGGAACTAAGTTTAAGAATTGCCGGTCCGCTGACGCCCCAATGCGTGATGAGAATCGGTCCGGATGTAGTAAAGGGATGGTCCTTAATTTTCACAATAGCATCCTGAACGGAAAGGCCCATGAGGCCCGTCAGCACCTTATCCCGGATATTGAAACTGAATAATGAAGGCACGGGAGACACCACAGGATGACCAAGTTGCCGGAGCCAATCGAATCCGGAATCCTTCGGGCTGCCACCGCATGCTATTAATATCCGCTCAAAAATTAGAGATTTATTACTGCCTGTTTTAACCTCAAAATTCGACGAGGATAAAATATTGATCTCCTTGACTTCCAAACCTGTATGAATTTTAACCTGAAGTGATTCTGCTTCATGCAAAAGGCAATTAATTATAGTTTGGGAATTATCGGTAACAGGGAACATACGCCCGTCGCTCTCCGTCTTTAGTTTTACGCCACGGCTTTCAAACCATTGCACCGTATCATTTGGACCAAACCTGCTGAAGAGGCCGTATAGCTCCTTTCCTCCTCTTGGGTAATACTGAACGAGTTGCTTCACATCCTGACAGGCATGCGTAACATTGCATCTTCCACCGCCTGAAACTTTCACTTTTGCCAGCAGTTTCTGCGATTTTTCAAAGATGGTGACGTCGGCTGCAGGGTTTTGGGCAGCACACCGGATGGCTGCAAAAAATCCTGCCGCACCTCCGCCGATGATTGCAATACGGATACGATTCTCAGTCAAAATGGCTGTTCTTTTGCTTAAAAAAGGTCAAATGTAAATGTTATCTTTGCCCCTTCTAATTTCAATCCACAAAATGTATAAAGCTGAAATCCATACTCCCAAAGGGGTTATGATGGTCGATTTTTTTGAAAAGGACGCTCCTGGAACGGTTAAGAACTTTGTTACCCTGGCCCAAAAAGGTTTTTACGACGGACTTAAGTTCCATCGTGTGATCCCTGACTTTATGGTGCAGGCAGGATGCCCTGAAGGTACGGGTGCCGGCGGACCGGGATATACTATTCCCTGCGAGCTCGACGGTGAAAACCAGGTACATGACCGCGGCGTATTATCCATGGCTCACAGGGGCCGCAATACCGGCGGTTCCCAGTTTTTCATCTGCCACAACCGCAGCAATACCAGGCACCTGGACAGGAACCATACTGTTTTCGGTAAAGTAACAGCCGGAATAGACGTCCTGGACCAGATCCGCCAGGGTGATACGATTGAAAAGATCACCGTCATTGAAGCGTGAACATAAACCCATTTTAAGTCAGGAACCATTCTCATGAGACGTACCCATTTCTTTTTTTCTGATGAGTCAGAACCACACCGTATCCGCACGCGCCAGATACTAAAGGAGAAGCCGGAGATCAGGAACCTGATCGGCAAGAACCCATCTACTTTCTTTTTTATTTTATTCATTGTCGGCCTTCAGATTACCCTGGCCTGGCTTCTGCGTGACAGCAGCTGGTGGGCAATCCTTGGCGTCGCCTACCTCGTTGGCGCCTTTGCCGACCATGCGCTTTTCGTTATGATCCATGAATGCTCCCACAACCTGCTCTTTAAGAAAAAAAGTCACAATACGCTGGCGGCCATCCTCAGCAACCTGCCGCAGGTATTTCCCAGCGCCGTTCATTTTGCCCGGTATCATATCAAGCATCATTCCTTCCAGGGTATCTATGAATTGGATGCTGACCTTCCGAATAAAGCGGAAGCAAAGCTTATCAATAATTATTTCATCGGTAAAATCGTGTGGCTTCTCTTCTACCCCTTCTTTCAAACGCTGAGAACCTCACGCCTCAAGGAAATCGCATTTATGGACGGTTGGGTAGCGCTCAACCTGGCCATGAGCATAGCCTTCGACGTGGCCATCATTTATTTTTTCGGATGGGCATCATTCCTATACCTGTTAAGTTCCTTCTTCTTTTCTGTTGGCCTCCACCCGCTGGGTGCCCGCTGGATCCAGGAACATTACCTGACCAAGGGCGAACAGGAAACCTACAGCTATTACGGTCCGCTGAATGCCTTAGCTTTTAACGTTGGCTACCACAACGAACACCATGACTTTCCTTCCATACCCTGGAATAAGCTGCCGAAGATCCGTGAAAGCGCCCCGAACTATTACAATACGCTTACTTATCATATGTCCTGGACAAAGCTTTTCTTCCGCTTTCTTTTTGATAAGGAAATTTCCCTCTACCACCGTGTGGTAAGAAACAAGCGTGGCAATGTTTCACTCTTCGATGAATCAAAGCCTGATGTAGAAATTGACAAGCCGATGGAAACAGAAAAAGTGTAATATGGTCTGAAATAAAAAAATCCGGCAACATCGTTGACCGGATTTTTTTTTGGGTTTCTTAAAAAGGGACCACAGATTTTCATGATGGTCAAGCGAAAATCATGATCAATAGCGGACAAATTGAAAGTTAGCAGATTAAAATCATGAAAAATCATGAACATCTTGAAAATCTGTGGTCTATTCAAAATAAAAATAAATGCAATTGCATCCAAGGTAGCCTTGTATCTTATTTGTCCTAAAGAAAAGTGATTTTAATTTAAGGTATAAAATTCTAATTTTGCGCCTCTCCTACATTTTTTCGGGGTGTAGCGAAGCCCGGTTATCGCGCCACGTTCGGGACGTGGAGGTCGGAGGTTCGAATCCTCTCACCCCGACAATGTTCTTATTTTCTGCAAAACTTCGGATTCGTACAGTGGCAGATTCGTACCAATTCGTATTCGTAGATACCTCACGCCTTTTTGAGGGTGAGCGTAAAAGTCGTGCCGATGCCCGCTGAACTTCGCACGCTGATGCTTTGTCCGTGCGCTTCCAGGATATGTTTGACAATGGACAGTCCCAGGCCTGTGCCCCCTTGTTCACGCGACCGGCTTTTATCCACGCGATAGAACCGTTCAAATAACCGGGGAAGGTGGTGAGGGTCAATGCCTATGCCGTTATCGGTTATTTCAACAAGAATATTTTCATCCACATCGTAAAAGCCCGCCACCGTTCTCCCGCCTTCTTTGCCGTATTTTATGGAATTGACCAATAAGTTTACGAGTACCTGGCGGATTCTTTCCTTATCGGCTATTACGTAATAGGACTCGTCGTTTCCCTCTTTAATGCCAAAGCTTATTTTCTTTTCCCTGGCCTGAAGTTCCAGCGATTCAAAAACATCCTTCATCAATTCATTGATATCAAAGGTGCGCTGTTCGAGGATCATCTCGCCCGATTCCAGTTTGGAGATGGATTCGAGGTCGTCGACAATGAGGCATAGTCTCTCCACGGATCTCGCGGCCCGCTGCAGGTATTGAATGTTTACATCCTTGTCTTCCAGTCCCCCGTCGAGCAACGTATGAATATAGCCCTGGATATTAAAGATGGGAGTCTTCAATTCATGCGAAACATTCCCCAGGAATTCCTTCCGGAATGTTTCCATTTTCCGTAGTTCCTCGATTTCATCGCTGCGGTCTTTTTGCCATTCCGAAACTTCTTTGTTCACGTCCCCGATAATATCCATGTCCAGGTTCACCTTGCCATAGGCCTTTTCCCTGGATCGCTTTTCGCTGAAGATGGATTTATAGATGACCTTGATCTTCCTGTAAATAAAGAACTCAACAAGGTAAATCACGATCAGGTAAACAGCGGCAAAGGTAAGCAGGAACGAGACCAGGTCATTCAGCCAGTCGGAGGCGAAAGGCATCCACCGGTAAAATACATGGTTTACAAAAAGAAGAGTTACGGCTGCAATGAGCCCGGCAATCAAAGCCAGTGTTCGGGGTGTCGGATTCTTTGCGGCGGAAATCGATGCCATGCTTCAAAGGAAACAAAAATTGCCAGCCTTTAAAAATCGTATTTGTAACCGATACCCTTTACGGTTTTGATGCACTCTTCGCCGAGCTTTTCACGCAGTTTGCGCACATGCACATCGATGGTACGGTCACCCACCACGATATCGCTTCCCCATACTTTCTCCAGGATCTCATCGCGTGTAAAGACCTTTCCGGGTTTGGATGTGAGCAATGACAGCAATTCAAACTCTTTCCTGGGCAATACAATCTTCTCACCGTCCTGGTAAATCAAATATTGGTCGCGGTCTATCTGGAGGTTGCCTATGTTGGTGATCTTGCCCTTATCGATTTTCTCTTCTTCCTTGTATCTCCTGAACAAGGCATTGATCCGGCTGGTCAATACCCTTGGCTTGATAGGCTTCGTGATGTAATCGTCGGCGCCTACATCAAATCCCGCAATCTGGGAATAGTCTTCGTTACGGGCCGTAAGAAATGCAATCAGGGTGTTTTTAAATTCGGGAAGATCACGCAGTTGCCTGCAGGTTTCTATGCCATCCATTTCAGGCATCATGATATCCAATATAATCAGGTCAGGGTTTTCCTTTTTCGCAAGCCGGATAGCTTCCTTTCCGTTTCCTGCTTTATACACATCAAAATTTTCTTTTTTCAGGTTATACTCCATGAACTCCAGGATATCGGGTTCATCGTCAACAAGAAGGATTTTATGACCTTTACTCTGCATGCTTTAATTTTTTGTTAAAAGTAGGTCTGTGAAGTAAAGTTAATGTTAAGTCAAGGTAATATAAATATTACCATGGTTCATTCCAAAGCCTTTAAAAGTTCTTTCGCGCGCTGATTTTTAGGGTTGATGGCCAGGACCCTCTGAAGAAGTTTATGTGCTTCCTTGCTATGATCCAAAAATACCTGTGTTCCGGCCTTGTTAATTAAGGCTTGCTCATTATCCGGGTCCAGCCTGAGGGCCTGGTCATATAAGGCATCGGCACCCCGGACATTGCGGAAAGCCGTAAGTTCAAGGTAACCGAGGTTAATATAAGCGGCCGGGAATTCCGGGTTTTCGCGGATGATAAATTCAAAGTTCTTTTTCGCCTCCTCTACCTGCTGATTCGCCAGTTGGGATGAGCCCAGCTTATTCCGAAACTCGGGAATAAAGGGTGCCAGTTCTACCGCTTTCCGAAAGTAATCCAATGCCATGCCTTCGTTTCCCATTTGGGAAAAGGATTCGCCGATGCGGTAAGCCGTCCAGGCATCTTCATGGGAATACTCCCTGCGGGTCAATCTGGCCAGCGGATCTTTTACATCGTTGGCATAGTCGACAACCCGCCGGTAATTTCCGGCCAGGTAGGCCCAACGCACCAGGGCGCGGAAGTTCGCCGCACGTGCTTCCTTCGTTTGATCCGGTAAATATTTTTTCGCGGAATCGAGGTAGGCTCTTTTCGGATCGAATTTTTCATAATAGGACAGGTACGCTTTTCCCTTCGTCGTTTGATCGACACCGGGGTTATTGATGCAAGCCAGGCCGATAAATTCCTTGATCTTATTCACGGCCGTGACCGGCATCGGCTTGCGGATGTAATGATCCGTGGTGCTCACATGGGGGATATCAATCGTTGAATTCTTAGGCATGTGGCATTGCACGCAGTTATGGTTCGCTGCTTTAAGCCGGGCCGGATCCGCTGAGCAGGCAAGGCTGGCATGTTCAGGAACGGCAATTTTTGATGGCGTATGACAATTCCTGCACGCTGTATTGAAAATTTCCTGTCCCGTACTTTTCACACTGACGTGAGGATTGTGACAGGTCACGCACGTCATGGCGTTGCGGTAAGGATACAAAGTCTTATTCCCTGCATTCATTTTTTCAGCGGCAGCCACGGAAACCGTGAAGCAGCGGCTCATCTTCATCCTTTCGGCATGCGAAGCCATGATGTGTTCATTTTCCTGGCCTTTATACACCGGCATAAATACATTCATCACTTCAGAAAGGTGCATGGCAGGTTTGAAGTCAAAAAACGATTTCCCTTCGGTGAGAACGGCATTGCCCTGGATGTGACAACGCTGGCAGATATCGAGCTGCAGGGAGACGGGCAGTTTTGCCGGGTTGACGATGGAATAATCCACCTCCTTCGTAACGTCCACCAACATTCCTTTCTTCTTTTCTTCCACATGACGGGAACCGGGGCCATGGCAGCGCTCGCAGTCTATGCCGTTGGGTATACGGGAATATTTATTCTCCGAGCCTTCTTCCATTTCGGGAAATCCATTGTGACAGCTCATGCATTCCAGTTCAATCTTCCGGGAGAACCGGGAGTTGGCTCCGTTTTCAAAACCCGGCGGCAGGTCCCATACGCCCTTCTGCGTATAAAAAGTCGCCGGCGCCTGGTATACATACCCGTTCACCTGTATCATGTGCGAGTTGGTATGCTGGCCGGAACCAACGATGTAATCGATCTTTTCCTTCCGGGAAAATACGGTATCATGTCCTGCCAGCCGAAACTCATTCAGGTAGAGCGAAGTATCCTCCCAGTACGGATGATACGAAAATTTTTTAAAATTGTCGGTGATCAGCGTATGGTAATCAAAGACCGCCGAACTTTTCTTCCTCGAAGCCAGGTCAAAGGATTTACCCATACCCGTCTGGATATAGGTATCGTAAATGTCGCGGTGGCAGCTTGCACAGGTTTGAATGCCTACGTAACGGGTGGAATCGGAAAGCGAAGCGTACCCTTGCGGGCCTTTTTTATCGGGGGAAGAACAACATGCCAGGAAGAGTGTAACCAAAAGCAAGGGTATGAAAAGCAAGAGCTTCATACGGATTACTTTCGAATCAGCTGCATGGTATATTCATCAAAGTACCGTCCGGCTTCATAAATCCAATCCTGTTTTAAACCGGTAACTTCAAAGCCGAGTTTTTTAAAAAGCGCCAGGCTTTGTTCATTGTCAACACGCACATTGGAATAAATCTGGTGCAGGTCGAGCACATCAAAACCGTATTCAACCAAAAGGTGAAGAGCTTCCGTCGCATAACCCTTACCCCTGTCATTCCGGTCGGCAATTAAAATTCCGACTCCTGCCCTTTTATTCCTGGGATCGAAGTCAAATAAATCAATGCAGCCAATGCTGCGGCTATCCTCGGCCCTTCCGTCGTCTTCATCCTCAAAGTTGAGGTCAATCATGAGACGGAGTTGCTTGTTTGTATAAATGTCATTATGTGAACTGGCCAGGTACTGCTCCAGGACAAACTTTGAAAACGGCGCCATGGTTCCGCTGACCGACCAAACGGATGTATCGTTTTCCCAGCGGTAAAGGCAATTTAAATCAGATGGCTCCAGGGCCCTCAGTTGAATAAGCTCTCCTATCAGTTGCATGTGTACGAATAAGTGTGTGCGAATATACGAATGCCAGGGGTTATGCATTCCAGGCGAAATTTATATTTCAACTTCTCCTTCAAAGACAAAGGAAGCTTCTCCTTCCAGCCAGATCTCTCGAAAGCCGTTGCCATTCCTTGAAAAATAAACCTTCAGTTTTCCTCCCGGCGTTTGAACGGCGCTTTCCTGTTTCCCTTCCAGTTTTTTTGAGGCCGCCGCCGCCAATACCGAAGCCGTTACACCGGTGCCGCAACTCCAGGTTTCATCCTCAACGCCCCGTTCATACGTTCGTACGAACAAATATCCCTCCGCCGGCTCCACAAAATTCACATTCGTGCCCTGGACTCTGAACCGTGCCGAATTCCGGATAACCCTTCCTTCTGTTTTGACGTCGAGCTTGTTTACTTCACTCACAAACTTAACCACATGCGGAGACCCGGTATCCAGGAACATAAAATCGGAGCCCGTTTCAACCGTGGTGACATCGCCCATGGTCATTTTAACAGTAACGGGAGAAGTACCGGTAAACAATGCAGTATGTATACCGTCGGCGGCTTCAAAAGAAATTTCTTCACCGGGAATGCCGCAGCGCTTTGCGAAGGCTGCAAAACAACGTCCCCCGTTACCGCACATGCTGCTTAAGTTGCCGTCGGAATTGAAGTAAGTCATACGCAGCATTCCGCCTGGCTTATAATCCAGCAGGATCAGTCCGTCGGCACCGATCCCAAACCGGCGGTCGCAAAGTTTTTTGACGAGTCCTGTGTTTTGGGCAGGAAACACGGACTGGCGGTTATCGATCATGACAAAGTCATTGCCTGTTCCCTGGTATTTTGAAAAAGCAATTTTCATTTGCTGCTGCGGATAGCCAAAGGCACATCGGCTTCTTTGATACGCTGGTACGTCGCGAAATCATCAGCCGGGTAAAGCCTGTAATATGCATTCTGGTAATTCATGTACAGGTTATCTTTCATCCTGTATAGCTTCAACCGGTCCGGCTCTTCAATTCCGTACAGGATCAGTTTGTTGTTAATCAACCGGTAACCACGGTAATTAATGGGAGAAACCCAAAACTCCGTTAGAATACCCGAGGATGAAGCTTCTTCTTCTTCCGGCAACCCGGCCGAAGGATTTAATCTTTCTGCGACAGATCCTGCCATATCCTCCTTCACATCCTGTTCCTTTGCGTCGTTCAGAAGCGTAACCGGTACCCGGTACGAAATCAGCATTTCGTCTTTCTTTACCACGATATCATCAGCGGGCGCAAGAGCCACCGCGGAGTCGTTAGCCAGTGCATTCACTTCCTCAGCAAGGGACTGAGACATGGACGTATCGACAGGCGCAATTTCTTCAGTAGCTATCTTTATTTCGCCTGTTGCTGTTTTCTTTTTGTTGCTCTTTGCAGTGCTCTCTCCGGGTTCGTCCTTCCTGATTTTAAATATTGAAAACTCCGGCGTTTGGTTCCCCGTATCGGGGGCCAGGTAAAACCACAGGAGACTGGCCGATAACGTCACAAACAGGAAAATAAAAATAAGCTTGAGAGCCGTCGGCACCCGGGGTTTCCTGTACCGGATAGTAGAAAGAATGAGGCCTTTGTAATGCGCTTCGTGGGACTTATCAATACCCTGTTGAAGCAGGGAATGCAATTGCACCATTGACCGGAAGGCCGCATCCTGCTGCATGCGGTGATGAAATTCATCGAGTTCGGCGCCTGTTAAGTGATCTGCAAGGTACCTTTCAATGAGTTGCCTGTCCAGTTTTGAAGTCTCCATTTAATTCGCGCTCATGTTAAACCGGACTTTCACTATGCCTTCCAACTGACGGTAAGCTTTATCTACCTCGAATTGGGCAATCACGGGGTTGCTGTAATTCAGTATAGCCGCGATTTCCTCGAAAGACTTTCTTTCGGCATAGCGCAAAAAAAGCAATTGTTGAGAAGGCGCATCCAGTACAGCTACACATTGCGCGGCCACGGCAGCATTCGTATCCTCAGGGATTTCTTCCGGGGCGGATCGCCCGGCACTTTTCAAGGCTTCCGCTTCCCGGCCCAGGGCTGTATTCAGCAAACCAGTGAAATCAGCCAGTTCGGACACCTTATTTCTCCGGATTTCGGATAAAACAGTAACTAATGAATCTGCAAAAACCTTTGGGGTGAGCTCGTCACGGACGCCTTTCATGCGAAGGAACTTCCTCGCCGAAGGAAAAAACTTCCGTGCCGCCTCGGAAATGACTTCGTCGTTGCCCACTTTAAATTCAGCGATTAGCCTCTTATTTGCAGTTAAACTCATGACTCAAGGAATGTTACAAAAGTACAGATTTTCCATCTTATAAGGAAGAGATTGATTGATTGAATACACTGTTTCGCACGGAGGTATGAAGCAAGATCCTGCTAAATAATGATAATAAACAGTTTTATCTACGAGCCCCTATTTGTCATGCTGGAAGCATCTTGTTTCTGCCTATCCAAAAGATTCTCTTACCCATCAACAAGTTTCTTCCAGAATGACGACAACAAGACACACGCTGGATTGAATTAATACAGCTCATCAGTAGGCCACAGAGGAAGCCAGGCCTTCTCACTTCTCACTACTCACTACTCCCAACTCACTACTCACTTCTCACTACTCACTTCTCACTACTCACTTCTCACTACTCCCCACTCCCTACTATCATCATCCTTTAGCTATCTCAAAATCGGTAAGCGCTGGCACCTTGTTTATATCCCTGACCGCATACAACGGCACCTGGCCATAAAATGAAGCCCAAAGGGTATATGTGCTTGGCGGGCCGGCCAGGTAATCGCACTGGGCCAGGGAGTATAAATCTTCCACAAAGTGACCGGTACCGGGCAGGTATTCCAGGCTATTGAAATCTCCTTCCCCGAATTTACTATTGGAGCATACCAGGAACCGAATGTTTTCGCCGGGAAAAAGGGAATGGATACGTTTCATAAGTTCAACATATTGCTCCACACCGTAATAGTAGGCTCCGCCTTCAAAAGTTTTGTAGTCTCCGTGCCTGATATGTATTCCAATCACCTTCTGTCCTCCTCCCCTTGCATTTTTCATCAGCGCATGAACCCGATCCATGTGATGGCGGTCAGGGGTAAAGGCCTGCCGGATGTATGGTGCATGTTTCTCAAATGTTTGAAAGCAACGGTAATCCCAGCCCCTTAGCAACAAGAGTTTTATGGATCGGGCCTTCTGAATAAACCCAGGGGAATCGAGGTCGACTTTCTCATTCCAGTCTAAAGATTCCGCTGTCACCAAGCTATTCCTTAGCCGCAGCCTGGATGCCAGTCGCGACAAAAAATCGAAAAACACAAAGGAGCCATGCCTGAGGAATCCGGATTTTATGGAGGATTTTTTTTGCGGGTAACGGCCTAAGACATCATTCGACAGCACGGGGAAGTAACGGGCGTATTCGTCAAAAGAGACATTCATCACCCTGACATTATATTCCCTGGAAAAAGCAATAAACGTGGCAAAGATGAAAAGCCTGTTGCCAAGTTGTCCGGGTTTACTACAAACCACAATCATAAAGCGGGAATTTGATGGATGCTGATTTCATAATTCTTACAGGAACAGCTGCTATTTAAAAACAACTTCCGTGGCGCCGTATCCGAATTTGCCCGGGGGACCTTCTCCGAATGATATATGATCATATTTTTTCAATTCTTCCCGGATGGCGCTTTTCAATACACCCTGTCCCACGCCGTGAATGAATGTGATCTTATGCATTTTGTTCAAGATAGCCTGGTCCATTTCCTTTTGAAAGAACCGGATCTGGTAGGAGATGATTTGCGCATTGCTCATTCCGCTGAAATCTTTCAGCAATTCTTCAATGTGAAGGTCAACCACTTTTTCTTTAGAGAGGATGACGTATTTCGTTGTGGCCTTCGCTTTTTCCTGGCGAATCCTGGGTTTCTCCTTCTTTTCCTTTACACCGGGAGGAGGCGCAAATTTCCCAAGCAGCCTGTCGACTTCGATTTCCTGTTTTTCATCCATCTGCCTCAGCGGCATGAGCAGGATGCGGTTGCCCGAACCCTCCGCCTTCTCCCAGTAATGATTTTCAAAAAACCGGCTGGACTCGATGCGAAGCGTTTTTTCAAATGCCGGCCTGGGCGCATAGCTACCCGTCTTAAAGAATATCAGCCGGATCTGAAAGCCGTCGAATGCATGGAGCTCGTCCTGCGAAAACAATCCTATTTTTTTTTCGGAACGTGCCGGCAGCAAGTCGGCGGTCACCAACTCCAGGTCGTCGCCGGTCCTTTTATTCCAGGTAAAGACAAATGACCAGGAGGAATTATTAAGCAGGAGAATTTCCACATCGGTTGTCAAAGGAGATAATTCATCCGTAAGTACTACGGCCGCATAAATGGTCTCATCCGATTTCAGGGAATTCAGCAACGGTTCCTGCCTGGATTTTTTCTTCGGATCGGCATCTTCCTGCAGAGCGGCCTCGCGCGATCCGGTCTGCAAGGACTTTTCAACAGCCTGTGTCGTGATTTCCCCGGCAAGTCCGATTTCAAATTCCACTTTCACCAGTTGGTTTTCAAATGCCGTAATCGTGAATCCATCCGACGTAGCCACGTCCACCCTGCTGTTGCTCAGCAAACGGGTAACAGTACCTTCAATGGCTTCATTTAAAAACCGGACCTTATCTCCTACCTGTAGTTTCATCGGTTTATTTGCATTCAAAAGTAGAATAAATAAAACTTGGTTTTGCCGGCTGAATTAAACTCTACGGTGGGTGCGGGCAACTTGATGATGTTGATTACTTTGAAAAAGGAATTCAGGAATTTGGATTTCCATCGCACCTTGGTGAAATCAAAATCAAAGGAGAGGTAATACTGTCGTTGCCGTTCAAAAGGCGGAACGGGAACCCCATCCACTTCGGCAGGATTCTCATGCCCCCCAATCAGCCCATCTACCCCGTAACCGGCAGCAAATCCCAGCCAGGGAGGAAAAATACTCTTCCCGCCGGCCAGTACGGATGGGTTCGCGCAAAGCCAATAGGTCCATCCATTATAATCCTTCAGAAAATGTTCAGGTGCATTCTCACCCAGCACGGAAGGCCGGTAATCCGGATAATCGGTGGCATGAAAAGAATATTTCAATACAAATTTCTGCTGGCCCCAGGCCAGGTCCTGTAGTGCAAAGGCTCCTGCTCCAACCGTATTACAGGCCATATCCGGCCAGGAAAATCCCCATTGCTCTGAAAAGCCGTCAAAAATTTCTATGGTAGTGAGATACAGGTAGGAAATTCCCGCGCCATAGAGCGCCGCCTTTTTTTTACTTACTCCCGCCCATTCATAACTCCTTGCCAGGGGTTTGGCGATGTTATAGGCTGTCCAGAGATGACCTACTTTATCGGCCTGCAGCCATTCATCACCGTCATTGAAGGTATGGAAGGAAGACTGCGGATAATCGGTATACCATTGCGTATACAGCCAGTACATACTGAGGGGATACATACCGAGGGTGATGCCGGAAACCAGCCGTACTCTTCCTTTGTGAAGGGAGTCGGCAGGCTCCAGGCTAAGTACTTTTTCGGACTGACCGAAGCTCAAAGCCGGAACCATGAAAACGAAGAGCAGGGCAATGCGAATTTTCGTTTTCAAGGTCAGGGTTTCGGCATTCAGGATTTCAAAAATGTTTCTTCGGCGGCTTTGAGAATCGAAAGGGCGCCTTCCCTGGAAGAGGACTCGGCGTAAGTTCGTAAAACAGGCTCCGTGCCGGAAGCCCGGATCAGCAGCCACTCACGCTTATCGTCGTCAAAAAAATATTTGAACCCGTCCAGATCTTCAATTCTCCGAACGGCATAACTTCCGAAAGCGGGATACTTCTTCTTCTCGCAGTTTTCGACAATGCGGTTCTTGACTTCTTCCTTCAGGTGCAGGTCGGAGCGCTCAAAGGAAAACTCTCCGACAATGTTGTATACTTCCTTAATCAACTCGTCCAGGGTTTTTCCGCTCTTGGCCATAAATTCCCAGATGACAAGCCCCACCCAAATACCATCGCGTTCCGGAATATGTCCTTTCAGGGCAATTCCTCCCGATTCCTCTCCTCCAAGCAAGACATCTTCGCGGATCATGATTTCGCAGATATATTTAAAGCCGATTTTAACCGTTTCCAGTTCCAGGTTATAATGCCTGCATATTTTCTCCACCCGGGGCGTGGTGCTGAAAGCCGTACAGACTTTGCCGCCCAGGCCTTTGTATTTAACCAGGTAATGTATGAGCAACAGGATGATGTGATGGGAGTCTACAAAATTCCCCTTGCCGTCATACATACCGATCCGGTCGGCATCGCCATCGGTAACCAATCCGCAGCTGATATCACCGCGGGATTTGATCAGCGCTGAAAACTCCAGGAGATTTTTATGAATCGGTTCCGGAGCCTGGCCATGAAATCCGGGGTTGTCTTCGCAATGCAATTTGGCAATGGAGGGAAACAGCTTCTTCATCACATTCTGTCCGGCACCAAACATGGCATCATAAGCTAAGACCAGTTTAGAATTTCGAATGGCGTCGAGATCAAAGTTTTTCTCGACGTGCTTAATATAAAGATCTTCCAGGTCGATGTATTTAAGAAGACCGGCAGCCTGGAATTCTTCGAGGGAAGAATTAGAAATGTCTACCGTGGAGGCCGGCGGTATGATCTTTTCAATCTCCCCTACATCGCCGGGTGACAATGGACCGCCATAAGATCCTTTCAGTTTAAATCCATTGTAAGATGGAGGGTTATGGCTGGCCGTAATGATTACGCCAAGGTCTGATTTCGTATGCAAGGTACCCAGCGATATCATCGGAGTAGATACAAAACCCTTTGCTAAAAACACATATACTCCCTTTGCACAAAGAACTTTGGCTACGGTTTCAGCAAAAAGCTCCCCGCCAAAACGGCAATCATGCCCCAATGTCACCGTTGCTTTCTTTTGGCGTTTCAATAACCAGTTAGCCGTCGCCTCAGCAACCCGCGTTACGTTTTCAACAGTAAAATCTTTGGCGATTATTGCACGCCAGCCATCCGTACCAAACTTAATTTCATTCATGTATTCGTTCTCCTTTATCCTTTATTAACCATCACGAAGTCATCTAATCACCAAATAAGCTAATCCATTAATCTGCTAATCCGCTAATCTGGAAATCCGCTAATCAACACATCCCCTCAATCATACTTCACAAACTCCTTCACCTGGTTCCAGGCGTATTTCCTGAGTGCCTTCAAATATTTTGGCGATTCCTCCTTGGTTACAAGGTCGGCATTGATGCTTAAAATGCGAAAATAAAACTCTTTTTCTTTTAAAAGTCCGTTCAGGTTATTTTCTCCCGAACGAATATCCAGCTTAAACAAATCTTCCGGCGTCATCGGCTGGAGCGCGCCATTATCAAGATGAACAGTGAATGCAAGCAACTGGCTGTCCATAGCCGTATCAGTACGTGTCCAGATTTCTTCCACCTCCAGTGCCTTGACCGATATGGAGGGTATTGTACCCGGGTCTTTGATACCGGAAATCTTATCCCCGCCAAAATTAAGATATACCTCTTTGTTGCCATTCAGGTAATCCTCTATCATTTTCAACAGTTCATACGTAACAGATCCCGTAGCGAGGGAAACTTCATCGGCTGCAGGCTTTTCAACCCGGTAACTGATCTTTTTAGATTCCGGCGGAGGATTTTGCCCATCGGTAAGGATGGGAGAATATTGTCGCTTTATTTTCTGCGATTCATCCAGGCTGGAGATCTTCCTGTCGCCGAACTGAACCACATTATAGAAGTAAAGATGATTCAGGAGGATATATTTAAACGTTGCGAAGCATCTTCCATTGGCATTGGCCGTTATCGCTGTAGAGGTCAGGATCAGTTCAACATCACTGTAATCGACAAAACCAAAAGCTACCTCTGCCCCTGCCGGCGACCGGTCAGAGAAATAAAATCCTGTAGGTTCGCACCGCAGCTTTTTCTTTTCCAGCGTCCATTTTTCATAGATAAACAGACGGGGCGTTGCGGAAAAGGAGAGGTTATTGGATTCTTCAATTGATTTCAGGGAGGAAGGAAGAATGCGGATTTGCTTTTCCGGGGAATCCCAAAGTGGTATACGCCCTTCAGACACCGCTCCGTACAGCAAAGCCGGCAGCTCCCTTACAAGGTTGTACCCCAGGGTGTCGGGTTGGTCCTTTGCGCTGAGAAAAAGCATGACTGGCTTCACCTCGGCCCGGATTGCGCCGGCAAGGCTGATGAATACTAAAAAAAATGCGCAACAGGTACGGATCATCCGATGACTACGATTTAATTCCTCTCCGGTCCAGGGCCTTCTGAAATCTCCGGGCATTCGCCAGGTGCTGGGAATAGGTTACTGCAAAGCTATGCCTTCCTGACAAATCTTCTTTGGCACAAAAATACATGTATTGATGCTGTGTGTAATTCAGCACGGCATCCAGGCTGGCAATATCAGGCAGGCATATGGGCCCTGGCGGCAGACCGGCGAACATATAGGTGTTGTATGGGGATATAATTTGCTTAAAGGCAGCAAGCACGCGGTTTACGGTAAAATCTCCAAGGGCATAAACCAGGGTAGGATCGGCTTCCAGCTTCCACCCTTTCTCCATCCGGTTAATATAAACCCCGGCAATGACCCGTTTCTCATCGTTGGCATTTGTTTCTTTTTGGACAATAGCTGCCAGGATTGAAACCTGGATAGGCGTGAATCCCATCTCCTTCGCCCTCGCCAGGCGCCTCTCATTCCAAAACTTATCATACTCCTTCTTCATACGCTGTAAAAACTGGTCGGCTGAGGTGTTCCAGTAAAATTCATAGGTATTCGGAATAAACATACACAGCACATTCTCGGGATTGAAGCCGAGCCGGGCCACATAATCTTCGTCGTTGATCAGGTTTAAAATGGATTGTGCCGGCGCTTCGATCTGCTCGGAAATCCGTTGCGCAAGTTCATCCTTCAGCCGGATGTTATTGAACGTAACTTTAACCGGAGACTGCCTGCCTGACCGCAACAGCGTGACCAGTTCCTTGTTGTTCATCCCGGGTTTCAGGAGATAACGGCCCGGCTTTACCGACAGCGTATACTTCATCTTGTCGGCCATCCAGCGGAATGACTTTTCATTGTCCAGTAGTTTCCTGTCGTCCAGGATACTGACCACATCTTCAAAGTCCGACCCTGTGGGAATAAGGAGATAGGGAGATTCATGTGCCGACAAGTGCAGGTTAGGGACGAAAATTTTCAGGTAAAAGACATAAGCCGTAACGCCCAAGGCAACCAGGATCATCAAAACGATACCCAGGCCCAGTTTTTTTATGAAGGATTTATTCTTTCCTGCCACCGGTCAAATCTACGAATTGGAATAAAATACGAATAAAAAGATATCATGTAAACGTAATACTCCGTTAATCATTTCGACAAACCCTGTCATTTAATTTACACACAAAATAATACACCCATGAAACTCTGCTTTTACCAGACCGACATAGAGAAAATCCACAGGAATTGCCTGCAAAGCCTGGCCGCTTCAGGATATACAGTGGAGCTCAACGACACCGGGAAAGGGTTTATTCATGCCAGGAAGGAAGAAGAATTCCCATTACATTATTCGATGATTGACCTGCGGGTGTTCCGCGACAAATATGCCGTTATTGTTTCCGTCATTTCCAGCAACATGTCCAGGCTGTTTGGCAATTTTTACCATAACCGAATCGACGAAGAAGCCTTTGTGGAACATTTATTTGGCGGGCTTAGAAAGGAAAACCTGGAGCTTTTCGAATCGTTTTCCAAGGAGGGTCTTTTTGCCTGAACCGCACAGGTGTAAGGATCTTTTAGGTGCCTTCCGGGGGAACCCAGGTATCAATGCCTGTATAAAATTCCTCATCCGGGCGATGTTAAGTTCCGATTATTCCCGATATTTGTCCCTGGAAGTCTATCCATGCAGGTTATTTCCTCAGATGCAGGACTCATCAGAAGGAAAGTAACTATAGATTTTCAGCAAGCAAATCATCAGGCCTTAAAACACAGGCCGGCCTAATCGTACTATATGTCAAAATCACATTTAACATCGGGAAAAAAGGACAGGGAAAAAAAGAAAGGTCTCAAACGCCAGGAGAAACTTCAGAAGAAAGAAGAGCGGAAAGCCCACAGCAGCAAAGGCAAAAGCATGGAAGACATGTTCGCCTACGTAGATGAATTCGGAAGAATTACATCCACACCTCCCGACCCCACAAGAAAGCGTTCGGAATTCAACGTGGACGACATCCAGATCAGCGTACCAAAACAACAGCCTACCGATCCCCAGGATGCCATTCGCCGGGGAAAGATTACATTTTTTAACGATTCAAAGGGATATGGATTTATAAAAGATCTCGACTCCCAGGAGAGTATTTTTGTCCATATCAATGACCTGGAATCGCCGGTGAAAGAAAACGACATGGTTACTTTTGAAATTGTTACCGGGCACAAAGGGTTGAATGCCATCAACGTAAAAGCTTCCCGCTAAGAAATTCTTTTGCAATCCTTTGACAGATGCATCTTGTGAGTACAGCTAAGCCTAAGCAGTTGTTACATGCTTAATTTGTTCTCCAGTTGCGTTTTGAAAACTTCCAGGTTACTGAAGAGGTATTTTTTTACCAGGTAATATTCCAGCGGGAATGACTCCCTCGCCTCCCGTTCTTTTCCTTCGCTGATCAAGCGAAAGGCCGTTTCACAGGATTCAAACATGTTTGAAAAAGACCGGGGAATCCGGGATGATACAATTGTGGTTGCCATGGGATTTTGGTTTGGATTTCCTTCCCCAAACTTAGGGCCGGAAATGCCGGAAACCAATCCCTCCATATTAAGTTAATATTAAATCTTGCAAAAGCAGATCGGCAGCTGTTTCACGGGCCTTTTTATAATATTTCCTGCATTTCCTTTTACATTCTCCTTTCAACTTTTTAACGATATTAGGAAATACGGACTTAAAGTCATCTTCCAATTTTTCCAGGTGTGTCAAAGTAACGGCTGCATCATGCCATTTTCCAAGGTTATTCAAAGCGATCAGCATTTGCGCCTTTGCCGTTACTTTCGCGACAGGCCTGGCAGTATTTTCCATCGCTTCGAGTATATAGCTGATGTGCTTCAGTTTTTTGCGCAGGTGATGGAGGTTATTCCGGTTTAGCTTTTCTTTTTGATGCATTTGCTGCAGACTGCCATAAAAAAGTAAAAGCGCAAGGCGGGCTTTCCTTTGGTCTATGGCCTTAAGCCGGCGATCCAATAATCTCCTGAAATATTCCAGTTCCTCCTTGTCGACCTTCATCGCTGCCTTCTGCAATTTCCGTTTACTTTTTTGCTCCGTCCTTTTCAGCAATTCATTCCAACCCAGGCTTTCCGGGTCTTCCCCCGGCTTTTGCCGCTGAAAAGATTTCCGTTCAACCTGGGTTTCCCTCAGTCTGCCTGACACATTAAAAATTCTGTCCAGGAATTCCGGCTCTTTTATGGCTTCGTTGTTATCCCGGGAATTGACGAGAAATAGAAGTGCCTGGATTCGCTTTATATCCACACGGAATTTATGAACCCTGTTTCTTTCAGCCGATTTTGTAAATGCTTCGAGATGCTCCGACAAACTAGTAAAAACAGAAGTGGAATAACGGGTCAGAAAATTCATGGTACCTGGAGTATGCCTTTAGAAAAGGAGCACCTGCTTAGCAAAGTTACCGAAAAACCTTTCCGTGCCTTTCTTTTTTCCGTAATCATTTGTTAGTATTCCGTTAACTTTCTAAGAATAATGACTGCTTAAATTTGCATCATTAATTACAAAATGAACATGACAAACAGCATGGCAACCAACCGTCCCGCCATCCTCACCCGTTACAAAGTGTACGAAGAAAGGCATCACCTGAACCGGAAAGTATACCGCAACAAAGGTGTTTTAAAAGATGCGGAACGGTTTTCCCTCGTAGATACCGTCCTGGACGGGGAATACAACGATTTTGAAATTGCGGAGCGGATCTCTCCTCCTTCCACAAGGTTCATGGAATTCAGAAAAAAAACATCAAAAAGCCTGGCAAATTTTGGCAGAACCCTATCCGGTGGCATCTTTCGCATACTATTAACAACAAGACTAGCCGTTTATTACCTTTTGCATACCCTGTACAGAGCCCGGTAATTTCAAGGGTACGACTGTGAACCATGACATTTTTTCTGAACCCTGGCCCCAGATCATAGTCCCTGAGCGTAGCCGAAGGGTTAATCTAAAGTTTACAATTCCGTAAGGATTTGTTTACACCTCCCTTCTACTTTAGCATCCTGCCTTAAATCCATGATCCCATGAGCGGAAAAAATTTACGTATCCAGGTTTTGCTGGTAAGCAACGATCCTGTTGTTGAAGAACAGGTACGCTCCCTTGATGAAGAAGAATTTGAAATCCACCATCAGACGAATATCACAAAAGCGGGAGCTATACTTCACGAGGCGCCCCATCCACAGGTCATCCTCATCGATACGGAAAATAACAGGGAACTTGCCGCACTGGAATTCTGTTATTTTATCAAGTCAAATCCAAACTTTATCCATAGCCGGATTTTTATCCTTTCTCCCCACACCGAAGAATTCGCTGAAGTAGCTGCTTTTGATGCAGGTGCCGACGATTTCATTCAGAAACCACTGAAAGTAAAATCCCTTGCCCGACGCATCATGGCGCGTTTGGACAAGGGCGGCAAGGACATTTTCATCCAGGGGGAAACAGCCGGCGCATCTTCTGTCAAAATCGATCCGGAATCGTATTCCGTTTACCTGGGCACCAATGCCATACATGTGTCCCGTAAAGAATTCGAATTGCTTTATCTTATGGCAAGCCGTCCAGGCAAGATTTTTAACAGGAATGAATTGTACGAGCATGTGTGGAAGAAGAAATATTCCTTTCGGGACCGCACCATTGATGTTCACATTTTAAGGCTCCGCAGAAAGCTCGGAAAAGAATTTATTCAGACGCAGAAGGGTGTGGGCTACCGCTTTTCTTCCAGTTGATAAGAGTAGAGCGCCAACCGGCTATTTTCAATTTCCGCAATTCCATCTATCTTTGGATCAAGCTCCTGTTCCGGTGAAGAAACTTTTCCTGATAAGACATGCCAAGGCCAGCCATGAACTTGCATTTATCCGTGATATCGAACGGCCGCTGACGGAACGTGGCTACCAGGATGCAGCCCTTGTCAGCAACCAGCTCCGAAAAGAAAACCCATCGGCAGGTTTATTTATTTCCAGTCCCGCCATCCGTGCTTTTTCAACGGCCCTGGTTTTTGCCGCAGCCTTCCAGATAAAAGAAAATGCCATCCGGTTGGATAGCAGGCTTTACAATTCATCCGTTCACGATTACCTGGAAGTAATCAGCGAAATTCCGGCAACGTACGCATCGGCATTTCTTTTCGGGCATAACAATGTAATCACGGAAACGGCCTTGAGGCTCCTGCGTCCCCATTCCACGGAAGCACTTCGTACCTGCGGCGTGGTGCAGATTGCTTCAGAAGCGGGGTCCTGGGATTCCGTTTCAACATCTGCATGTACCTGCGAATTGCAGATATACCCCGCCCTCTTTAAAGTTGGGTAAACTTTACCTTAAATTTAGGTTAAGAATTACGTGGTAATGCTGCGTAAATGCCGCTTTTCATGACATTTACGCCGTTTCATGGCCTTGGCATGGCAATGAAAGCTAATCTTTTGTAAGCCTTGAAAATCAATGCTATATTGCTATAACAATTAACAACTGATTTTATGAAAAACGGACTCAAAAAGAAGGTGGAAACAGAACTCTTCGCGGCCATTCAAAAGGTGTTGTCTGCTCATGATAAAAAAGCTGCAACAAAAGCAAAGAAAGCATCTAAAAATGCAAGCAAGACTGTGGCAAAAAAATTCAGCAAGACCGTTAAACACCAGGCGCCGAAAAAGAAAGCCGTCACCAAATCCGTGAAGAGAAAGAAGAGCTCAGCAAAGAAGAAGTCTTCTGCAAAAATATAAGCCCAACCCGCAGATTCAAATTTTATAATGCCGGCAAGCCCGGCCATGCCAGCGAGGACGTACCTTTTTAGCGTTGGCCCATTGATATGAGTAAGAAAAAAGTCCCCTTAATAAACCGCGATATAAGCTGGTTATCTTTTAACGCCCGCGTATTACAGGAAGCAGATGACCCGAACGTGCCGCTCATTGAACGGCTTCGGTTCCTGGGCATCTTCTCCAATAACCGGGATGAATTTTTCCGGGTTCGCGTCGCCACAATCCGAAGAATGGCGAAGTGGCCCAACAAAGCAAAAGCTGCCCTGGGAGAAGATCCGGATGTACTGCTTGAACAAATTCAAAAAATTGTACTCCGCCAGCAAAAGAAGTTTGACCTGATGTATGAGTCCATCCTTCGGGAATTAAAAAAGGAAAACATACTCTTTGTCAATGAAAAACAGTTGTCGGAAGAACAAGGTGTGTTTGTCCGGTCCTATTTTCATGAACATATTTATCCTTTCCTCTTCCCGATTATTATTGATACAGCTCCCCGGTTTCCGTATCTGAAAGACAAATCCAGCTACCTGACCATTCGTCTTGTAGAAAACGCGAAAGAAAGACGATGGAAATATGCGCTGGTAGAATTGCCCACCGATGCCACTTCCCGTTTCCTGATTTTGCCTGTGAAGGACGGTATTCAGCGCGTCATCCTGCTCGACGATGTAATCCGGTATTGCCTGAAAGACGTATTTAACACATTTAATTTTGAATCCATCGAAGCGTATGCCATTAAGTTGACCCGCGATGCCGAACTGGATATTGACAGCGACGTCTCGAAAAGCTGGATGGAAAAAATATCACGCAGTGTGAAGATGAGGAAAAAGGGCCAGCCTGTGCGCCTCACGTATGACCAGGAAATTCCAGCTGACCTCCTGCGCTTTATCCAGAAAAAGATCAAACTGAATGAACCCGAATACCTGACTCCGGGCGGACGTTATCACAATTTTAAAGACTTCATTAACTTTCCATACCTGGGCAATATGCGCCTGCGTTACCCGGTACACCAACAGCTGGACCACCCGCTGCTTGCCAACCAGCAGAGTTTGTTTAAGGCAATCCGGCGCCAGGATATTTTGCTGAGCTACCCTTATCAATCGTTTCATCACATCATTGACTTGTTGCGTGAGGCTTCCATAGATCCCAATGTCCATTCCATCCGCATTACCCTGTACCGGGCGGCTAAAAACTCCGGCATCATCAATGCGCTCGTCAATGCCGTCAAAAACGGGAAACATGTAACGGCAGTCGTGGAAATACAGGCCCGTTTTGATGAGGAAGCAAATATCAATTACGCCAGTTCGCTCCAGGAAGAAGGGGTCCAGGTCATATTTGGTGTTCCGGGATTAAAAGTCCACTCCAAACTGATTCTGATTACACGCAAAGAGGGCGGTAAAATGATCCAGTACGCCCACCTGGGAACAGGAAATTTTAATGAGCAGACCGCAAAAATTTACTGCGACCACTCCCTCCTCACCTGCGATAAGAAAATTACCGGCGAAGTAGCCAAGCTTTTCAGTTTCTACCAGGACAATTTCAGGACAGGCACATACAAACGGTTATTCGTTTCCCCGTTTAATATGCGGAAAAAGTTCATTCAGCTCATCAACAAGGAAATTGAAAATGCCGAAGCCGGCCGTCCGGCCTACATGATCTTAAAGATGAACAGCCTGGTGGACCAGGAAATGATTCGAAAGCTATACCAGGCCAGCGGAGCCAGCGTAAAAATTATCCTGATCGTCAGGGGCATTTGCTCGCTGGTTCCCGGCCTGAAAGGATACAGCGAAAACATCGAAGTGATCAGCATCGTGGATAAATTCCTTGAACATAGCCGTATCTTCGTTTTCGCGAACGGCGGCGACGAAAAATACTATCTTTCCTCAGCCGACTGGATGTTCCGAAACCTGGACAACCGTTCGGAAGTGGCAGTGCCCGTGCTCGATAAACAGTTGAAGTCCCAGTTAAAGCAATACCTCCTTATCCAGTTGAACGACAATACAAAAGCCCGTATCGTAAACAAAGACCAGGACAATAAATTTGTCACGCAAATCAACGGACACAGGATCCGGTCGCATGAAGATATTTACCGTTGGATTTCCGGCAAGAAGACCTTCGTCTCACCTACCGAAGCCTTCTTTCCCTCTGCCGCAGACCAGCCCGCTTAATTAACAATCGACCCTGAATAATTTCTAAAACTGCCATGTCCAACCCGCAGGAACGTCCCGCATCTTTAAATGGTAAAAAATTACCGCGACTCTTGCGATACGCTGCTATTGATATCGGGTCCAATGCTGTCAGGCTCTTGCTCTGCAATGCCGTGGAAGAACATGAGGAAATCCATTACAAGAAGAGCGAACTGATCCGCATTCCCCTGCGCCTGGGTATGGATGTTTTCCAGGGAGGAAAGATCTCCGCAAAGCGCTCCCAGGATTTTTTAAAGACGATGAAAGCCTTCAAGCTGCTCATCGATGTCTACAACCCCGTTGCCTACCGCGCCTGCGCCACAGCAGCCTTTCGGGAAGCTTCCAATGGCGAGGAACTGCTCAGGCTGGTGCGTAGAGAATGCGGACTGAAAATTGAAATCATCGACGGAAAAACGGAAGCCGAACTTATCTATGCCAATCACGTGGAGGAGCATCTCGACAAAAACAAGAATTACCTCTACATCGACGTAGGCGGCGGAAGCACGGAAATCACCTTGTTTGACAGCGGGCAGTGCCTGGACTCCCAATCGTTCGATATCGGCACCCTTCGCTGGCTGAATGGGCAGGTAAAAAAGGAAGACTGGGACGGATTCAAAATGTGGATACGGAATATTTCGGAAAACCATCACCCGCTCACGGCCATTGGTACAGGCGGGAACATCAATAAAATATTCAGAATGGTGGGAAGGAAAGATAAACCCCTCCCGTTTTTAAAACTGAAGGAACTATACGATGAAATGAAGGTGCATACGATTGAAGACCGGATGGAAATCTGGGGCTTCAGTCCGGACAGGGCCGACGTCATCGTTCCTGCAGCCAAAATTTTTCTCAGCATCATGAAAGCCGGCCAGATCGAAGAAATCATCGTACCCCAAATTGGCCTGGCGGATGGCATTGTACACCAATTGAATGAGCAGTACAGGCAGAGCATGCTGGTATAAGGATGGATGCAAAACTCCGGACGCAGGATTTTAGATTTCTCTTCAATGGACTACGCTAATCCTTTTTGTCTCTGTCATGAATTCGTTTTGAACGTTGATGAGATAAATACCATTCGGCCAGCAGGAAACATTTATCTCCATGCTTTCTCCATTTCCTGTATTTTTCCGTATAAGAAAATCTCCATTTGACTTCCGGATCTCCACGGTTGCGTCGCCGGATACCCGGAGCTGAATTTTTTCAGAAGCCGGGTTGGGAAGAACTACGATCCGGCCTTCTTTCGTGTATTTGCAGCGTATGACTGACGAATAGCTAAAACGTCCGTCAAAATCTGTCTGCTTTAAACGGTAATAATTCATGCCCTCTATGGGCCTATCATCCAGTACCTGGTAGCTATGCGACATGGAAGAAGTACCGGCACCCGGAATTTCTCTGAGAGCAACCCACGATATATGATCCGCTGACCGTTCCAGCATAAAATGGTCATTGTTGATTTCTGAAGCCGTTTTCCAGGAAAGTAAAATCCCATCATCCCTTTGCGCAGCATGAAAAGAAAGGAGTTCTACCGGCAATGGCGCACTGACTACAATGCTGATCGATGCACTGGAAATGCAGCCACCGGATGTTGCGACGGAAACTGTAAATAACCCTGACGTGGAAACCACAATGGCTTGTGTAGTATCTCCTGTAGACCAGCGATAACGGTTTCCGGCGCCTGAAGCCGTAAGCATGACGGAATCTCCTTCCGGAAAGGAAACAGGACCTGCTGCCGTAATCCCTGCACCGGCAGCAAGCGGAATAACTTCTTTGCTGCAGCAGTCTCCGTTCAGGTATGGAACGATGGTGTCAAAATCACTGCTAACGGGGTAATCAGAACTGGTGAATCGGAGCGCCAACAAACTGTCGCTGCAATGCAGTGGCTGAAAGCTGAAAGATGTGAACCGGAGGGTACTGTCGCCGGACTGGTAATAGGCAGATACAATGAACCCTGGCTCCCGGGTGATGACAGCATGGAATGAAATACGCGCCGGATTTATCTTCACTGCAAAATCGATGGCATAGATTTCATCGTCGGAATGAAAGTAAACCGGTATATCAACAAAAGATGAATTACATCCGGCTTTAGAAAAATCGAAAATGAGTGTATCCTCGTAATTGATGATTCCGGCGTTTGCAGAAAGCAAAGGGTTGCCGGATTGCACGTCTCCTGATTCCATGCAGTACATTTTGCATGGCAGCAAAATAAAAACAACAGCAAACAGTACATTCCTTTTCATCGCTATAATCCCCGGGTAAAAAGGCAACAGGACGTTGCATAAAAACTAATCTCTACTCCCTGCTAACCTCAGTTCTGAATGAGAACCTTCCTGGTTATCACATGGTCGGCACTCGTAATCCGTACCGTATAAAATCCCGTTGCCAGGTTGCCGGTATGGATTTCAAAACCCCGGCCTGAATAGGACATATTTTCCAGCAGTATTTCCGTGCCATCGCCTGTAAAAAGCTGTATGGAGGAATGCTCCCGCGCCTGGACGTAAAGCCTGCCGCCTGTTGCAGGGTTCGGGTAACAATTTGCATCCACGTTCCTGGCCACATCCTCCAACCCGCTGGGTGTGGGCAGGATCAATTTTAAACTGCAGAGATTCCCGTTGAGGTAGACATTTACTGAAAACAAGTCTGTATCGTTCAGCTGGGATCCCTGCATGGTAAAATGCACAAGAACCAATGAAACCGAATTCGTATAAGCCTGGAAGCTGTATGAGGTAAACCGTACGGTCGAATCTACCGTGCTGTAATATGCCAGGGGCTGAATATACGTGGTCAGGTTTTGAATGGAGTCGTATGTCAGGCTGGAATGGTTGTATTTAAACGAAAAGTCAAGTGCGTTAATGGTGTCGTCGGAATTGAACGATACCGGAAAAGAAACATGGCTCCCTGAAATGACTGTTTTGGACAAATCAAAAATCACGGTATCCAATAAATCCACGGTTGCAATCCTTGCAGAAGACAGGCCGCCATGTTCCACCGCAATCTGCTCCCTGGCACTGCTGATCTGTGCCTTTGAAAATGAAACCTGCAGTGCGAAAACCAGGGCCACGAAGTAAAAGTACTTTTTCATTTGTTTTATTTTGGAATAACAAAAGTGTATGAAAAATAAAGGAATGGTGGAAGGAAATAATTAACCTTATATCAATTTAATGTTAAGCATAAGCCGGCATTCGAATTCATACGAAAAAAAGCCCCCGGAAATTCCGGGGGCCTTTTAACTATTCATGTTCTCGCTAAAGAAGTGTGTGTCGTACGATTATTTCTGGATGATTACCTTGCTTGAAGAAACAAAATGTTCGTTGTAAACTTTCAGCATGTAAATGCCGTTCGCGATATTTTGCGTGTTGATTTCATGCTTTTGGTTTACACCGGCATGGCTCACAACCATCACTTCACGACCCTGCGCATCCAGTAACTGGATGGTAGCATCTTCCGTAACTTCCACGTTCAGCACGTTGCTTGCAGGATTTGGATAAATGCTGACTGCATTGTCAAAGGCTGAAGTCTTCAGCCTTGCCGTTGCATTTTCACCATTCAGGAAACCACTCAGCGAACTGAAATCTGCTTCTGCCAGGTTGTTTCCGTTGATGGCAAAACGAACATTCACCAGGGTTTGACCGGCATTCAGGCCCATGAGGCTGTAGGCAGTGAAACGAAGGGTTTTGTCTTCGCTGTTGTAATTCACCAGGGATTCCATTCCGGAAGCCTGGCCATCCACCGACAGGAAGGTAAGTTTCGAATCGTTGAACTGCATGGAAAAATCAAGGGCGTTCACCGCTTGATCTGCATAGATCATAACCGGAACAACAGCATAGCCATTGGATACGGTTGCCTTTGAAAGATCAAACACAACCTGGTTCCTGTCGCCAAGACGGAAGGCATTCGGGCCGGTGTTGTAGGATGCATAGTTACCGTTCACATCACCCAGCAGTACGCCCTGGTACGTTTCAGAACCAAGGGTCTGGCAAATATTGGAAGTAAAAGAAGGAACGGTCAGGCAGAACGGAACGACAGGAACTCTTGCCTTGCTGTATCCGATACCGTCATTTGCGGGAAACGTTGAAGAGATCAGGTAGGCAGGATCTGCATTCAGGCGCGTAGCGTCAACGAACAACCAGTCTTTGGAAAGCTGTCCGTTGGAAACACCGGAAGAGTTGTAGTTCCAGGCTTGTTTGAACTCCGGAATCAGCAACACGGTACGCTGGTTGATCTGCGAAAGGTCGCCTGCGCTGATTACTCCGTCTGTATTCACATCCATGGCAATCATTTGATAGATGGAAGGCACAAACGTGGCGTCATTGATCAGGACACGGCGGGTCAGGAATGCATCGAAACCGTTCACGATGGGCTGAACATCCGTTGCTGCCGGGATGTCTTTCTGGATGTTAATGGCAACGCCGTTGTTGACGTTATAGCTGAACACACCGGAAAGGTTCGGTTGCACGGAAGCAGCAGAAAGCGAAGTGCAGGTACCGTTGCTGCCGTAGATATTGGTAACCAGGTAATCCGCAGGAACAGCGGCATTGTATTTAACCGGGCTGTTGTCAAACCAGAACTTCAGGCTGCTGGAGAAAACGGTATCCTGGTACGTACGGAATTCACCGTTGCTGGCCAGTTTGGGTTGCACGCCGTTGAAGTAGCTTTCCTGGATGGAAGCAATGGAGAAAGCGGCCGTGTCGACAGCGCCGAAAGAAGCGGTCTTCGCAAATTCAACGCACAGCAACTGACCCATTCCTGTAAAAGCCGCAGCCGGCGGCGCGGAAGCATTGAAGAATACGGAGATCAGCATGGTGCCGGTTGTATTGTTGATGCTGTTGGCCGTGCTTGTATAATTCGGGTTGATCAGGGCATTGGCTACAGTCACTACGCCTGTAGGAAGCACTTTGTTCTTGTTATAATTCAGCACGATGTCGTAACCGATGACATTGCTAACCGGGGCAATGGCATTCAACGGCAGGCAGAATACGCTTCCGTCGCATTTGTTGCTGGAAGAAATCAGCGCATAGCTGGTGCTGGAACTGAATACCTGGATCGTTACCGGAGCGGAAGTTGTGGTGGCTCCGTTATTGTCCGTAGCTTTCGCAGTGAGCGCATGGGTACCAATGGTGCCGGTCCAGTTGAAGGAATACGGTGCGGAAAGATCCGATCCAACCTTGCTGCCGTCCACGTAGAACTCCAGGGAGTCTACAGAACCGTCAGCATCGGCAGCATTGGCATTGATAGCAATCACGGCGCCGGAGAAAAAGGTAGTTCCGTTGGAAGGAGAAGAGATGCTCACCGTTGGAGGAATGATGTTGCCTACCGTGATATTGACCGGGGAGGAAGTTACGGTTGTGCCGCCGTTGTCAGTAGCTTTGGCGGTAAGCACATGGGCGCCCACTGTAGCTGTCCAGTTGAAGGTATAAGGAGAAGAAAGATCAGAACCTACCTTCACACCGTCCACAAAAAACTGAAGGGAGTCAACCGTGCCATCCGCATCAGCAGCCGTAGCGTTGAAAGGAACAACAGCTCCAACCAGGAACGTAGCTCCGTTGGACGGAGAAGTAACAGAAACAGTCGGAGGTGTATTCGGAGCTCCGAGCGTACCGGAAAGGCTGGCCAGGGTAATCTCTGCGCCGGTTGGGCCTGAAGCCACGAAGTTTTGTACCAGGCCACCCGGTCCACCGACCTGGCAGTTCAATTCGTAATGGAAAATTCCATCCGTAGTGAATTGGCCGATCAGTACACGGTTGGTACCTGCAACAGGACCTGCAGTACCGCCTGCTACATAAACAGAGCCGTTGGAAGTAGTAAAGTTATTACCTACTACGCTTCCGTCATTAAACACATCGAGAACGAGTCCCGGTGTAAAGCTCGCTGCGGCAGGAGCAGGAAGTCCGTTGTAGTAATAACCATCCTGTGTCGTCAGTGCAGGGAGTGCTGATGCATCTGCATTTTGAAGGATGCTGCCCGCAACCACGGTTATGAGGTTTGCACCGCCTAAAGCCACATCATCCTCTGACTTGAGAATACCGAAGGCATTGTTAGCCGCTCCTCCTACTGAAAAGTAGGAATCCAGCCCGATCGTACTGCCCGTAGAGTTCCGCACCGCCAGTCGACCCCATGTCGGGCTCGTTGCACCGGCAGAATTGTTGTAAAACTGTGTCGAAGTAGACACAACCAAAGCGTGTCCGGTTACCCCGTAAGTTGCCTGGTAGTTATACCCCGGAAGTAAATCAGCATAAATTCTGTAGGTTACTGAACCGACAGGTAATGTTCCTGTGGCATAACCTGCACCGCTGAGGTCGGCATTGGCAGCCGTTTGATCGGCGGCATTCGACACATAATATTTCTCTACGATAATTTGTTCTAATCCGTTCTGAGCATACGAAGATGCTCCGAGAAAGAACAGGCCGAGGCCTAGTATAAGCTTTTTCATATTTTTTTGTATAATTCGTTTGGTTGGTTAGGAATTAATAACAGCTCTGGTTAAACTGTCCAAGTAATTGCAGGAAGTCAACGTTATCGGTAATGCCGTCGTTGTTCAGATCGGTTGGACAAAGTGGTGATTCCTGGTTACGGGTAACCTTGATCACATTCGTTAAAGCCCAATCCGATAACCAGGTTTGCGGACCTGTTCCGAATGCGCCACGGTAGCTCACCTGGCTGAAAAAGCCATCCAGCGGCGGAGTAATCGTGGAAGGAAGCAGCGGGCTTGGAGCTTCGTCGATCACGTTTGAAACGACGTTGGTAGACGTGTTTACGGAATAGAGGTAATCGAAACCAGGAACAGATGCAGGAGACAAATTGCCGTCTGTGGTCCATTTGGCGCTGTCGGAAGCCGAAGGAGCGATTCCGTCAGATGTTTTTGACTTGTTTAATTTGAACTTTTCAGCATTGCCAACAAAAGTGCAATTATTGACTTTGAAGGTGCCGGCTGTCCAGTTGGCATACACTTCCTGTGTCCGGGGAGCAGCGAAGGACTGTTGCATGTTCAGCCCGGTTTCGAAGTTGGCGAAAAGTGAATTGTAAATTTCACCCTGGGTGAGTTCCTTGCCGTTGATGGCGGCATGCGCGCTGTTATCACTCAGGTTTTGGTTTTTCGATCCGTTACCGATGAGGGTCGCATTGTACACAAAAGGATGTGACTGGGGAGTTGCATTGGATTTCTGGTCGTCGGCGTCGCACTCAAAACCGTTGTCGGCAAAAGGAGTAGTAACGCTGTCAGCCTGCAGTCCAAAAAGAAACTGCATTTTTCCGCTGTAGCCGAGGTCCCAGTCAAACATGTCATCGGCACTGTAAAGCACAGCGGCATATTTTACGTTCACGGTACCACCGAAAAATTCAATACCGTCATCGTCGTTAGAAATTACTTCGATGTGTTCGATGGTCGTGCCTCTTCCGACAGAACCCAGCGTAATTCCGTTGATTTCACTGGCGGCTGTAACAAGAGCGCCGGAGTGACGAACAGATACATACCTCAGGATTCCGGAGTTGTCGTTATCATCCGGAGTCGTTCCGCCGCCAAACTGGTTCCGGCTGTCGGCTACGGCAAATCCTTCAAAGAAACCGGTACCTACTGCCGTTCCCACGCAACCGGAAGCACATGTACCGCCGGATGCTGTAGGAACGTTGGCCAGCGTGATGTTGTTTGAAGCTCTGCCGGCAAGAAGAAGTCCGCCCCACTGACCGCGCGTAGCGATCGGGTACGTACCGTCCATCGGATCGGCTGCCGCTGTGAAAACAATCTGGCATGTCGGTGAACCGTCGGCAATGATTTTTCCGCCGCGTTCAATCACCAACGCAGTAGCCTGGGCCGGTGTGGCAGCCGTGTTGGCCTTAATGACGGTGCCGGGCATAATGGTCAGCGTCTTTGTATTCGGAACATAAATCTTTTTGTCAAGGATGTACATCTTATCGCAGGTCAGCGTGGTGTTGGCAAGTAATTCGCCATCCGTTGCGCCACCGGATACTGCTAAAGTTGACAAGTTGACAATGGTAGTACGCGCTGCCACCGGCGGGCATCCGCAATCTTCACCAAGATTTGCCTGGGCAAAGCCTGATGCCATACCAGCCACAAACAAAGTTGCCGTAGCTGCAAATTTTGAAATTGTTGATTTCATTTTCATTGTTTCAATATTTTTTGTTTAAGCGCATCACTATTGATGTGCGATGCAAAGGTGCGGCAGTGTTTACGTTTTGATGGAAACTTATCCTTATGAAATAGTTATTTCTAGTTTCAATTTAGGTTAGCGAAACAATAAGGAAAGGTTAAAATCCATTTACATTGAAAAACCTGGAAGCCTTGTCAGTGGCAGGATGCAAAGGAGTCAATGGTCAACGGTCCACAGTCTACAGTCCACAGTACACAGTGTTCAGTTCAAAGTGGATATTAATGTTCTCTGACTTGAATCTTGAATCCTGAGTCTAGAGTCTATAGTCCAGTATCCATCCTTCGCTAAAGCTTCGGACGGTAAAGCCTGTGTCCAGTATCCAGCGTCCAGAGTCCAGCGTCCAGCGTCAAGTGTCCATCCTTCGCTAAAGCTTCGGATGGTAAAGCCAGTGTCCAGTATCCAGCGTCAAGTGTCAAGTGTCAAGTGTCCATCCTTCGCTAAAGCTTCGGATGGCAAAGCCAGTGTCCGGTGTCGGACTTCTAATCCTTCACGCAACGCACACTGAAACCGTATTGCTTGGAAACATGGGAACGAAAAACAGCCGAATTTTTATAGTCCAGGTAACGGTACCAGGCCTCCGTCCCGTTTCGGACTGTCGAAGTCCACCAAAAACCGGTAGCAAAGAGTCCGGGATTACCCCACGTTCCATCCACCAACCGGCACCCACCCGCCAAAGCCGTAAAACCGCTTTCGTTGGTTGACCACACGTCTCCGTAACGTGTCCAACCTTGCGGCGAAGCAACCCGGAGCTTTTCTCCGACATGTGCTCCTCTCCAGCTTGTCTTGCCGGCATCGGCTGTACTCATGCCCAGCGCTATTTCCAATTGCTTCCATTCGGCATCGCTGGGAATATGCCAGCCTTCCGGGGCCAGGTTGCGCGCATCGGCAACTGCAGAACCATTATACAATAAACCGGGAGCGGCCGTATCGTCATAAAACTGGCAGTACGCGCCGGTTGAATCCGCCTGGGCCCAATCCGAAGACGCTTCTCCGTGAAATACCGGATCGCCGTTCCGGTAACTTTTTACATGCAGGTTTTCTGACATCCACCATTGGTCTCCGATCTTTACCGTAGCATACACATTCCCCTCGCGATCCATCATCGTACCTTTTTCGAGCGGGGTAACGGTCACCTCCTCTTCTTCACAACCTGTGCTAAAAAGAAATAACAGACCCGTCAGTAAAAACAACGGCAGCCATTTTAGTTGCATTCTTTTCATGGGATCAGGAAAAATATTCATGGTGCAGGCAAATTAATTTTTCAGGAACGATTTGCTTTGAGATTCCTCTCCATCGAACAAACGAAATACGTAGACCCCGTCGGCGAGAAATGAAATATCAATGTTCTGTAAAAGCAAACCCGATACGGAGCCCATCTCCTGTTCCAGCATTTTGCGTCCGAATGCATCGTAAACGGCATACTTGATTCCACGGTTATCCCCTACGCTTGCCTGGCAGGTGATCCGGCCGGAAGATGGATTCGGATAAAGCGCAAATCCGGAAATGCCATATCTCCCGGAACTCAATTGGGGACAAACAATGCTGATATCCCTGTCGTTGCAGGAACCCGGGTAACAGCATAAACTCTGAATATGATAATTGGCAGCCGGATCGTAATTGCAGGCATTTGTGTCCATACAACCGAAAACAATCAGAGTCCGGCATGCGGAAGGCTCGCCGCAACTGTATGTGGGTAAGTATTCAAGGTAATCCGGATCGGTGCAACCGCATACGGGCGGATATTTCAGGTGTGCACTTACTCTTTCATCCGCAAGCAAAATATCGTCGTTGGCAACATACTTCACAATGCGGGTATTTACCCCGTCCGTTTCTTCCACTTCCACATTCAATTCAAAGGAAAGTTCTCCCAGGGTAGTAAGTTGGGCAACGAGAACCTGGTTGCTGTCGGCGATCACGCCTTGTATTCCGGAGTTCTGCAGCCCGGCATTGTTACTTACAAACTGTGAATCGGGCCTGGCGGAACCAAAAATAGTGGAATCCACTCCTGAGACCAGGTCTGTAAATCCATAATTACCCCAGGCACCCGGCAAAACGGTCATCGTATCCATACCGTCGGAAGTAGTCAGGGGTATTCCGGCCTGCGGATCCTGGTTGGTGAGTAAGCCGTATGAAATGGAAGCGCTTCCTCCATCGTTGTGGACTCCGCCAACAAAAGAACCATCACGGTCCTGTGCTTTCGGTATTCCGAAATACGTTTTGGTGGACGTACGCGTGGTCTGGCCCAGCGTTAACCAGGAATCCAGCGCAACCGTATTTTCACCGTAGCGGCTTTTGGAAATGGCGTTGGCGAAAGATTGTCCGTCTATTGCATTGTTAAAAAAATAATCCGTGCTGTGAATTTTCAGGGCATGGTTCGCGTCGCCATACACTTTACGCAGTTTCGTACCCGGCAACAGGTCAATGTAGATGCGGTAGGTCTTTGAACCTGCAGGAAGTATGCCGCCTGTAGTATCGGTGGCATCGACGGTGTCGGAAACATAATACAGCTCTACGAATACCTTTTCAATCTGCGCATGCGCCGATGCAGAGCATAGGGCCAGTATCAGGACCAGGGCGAAGAGGTTTTTATTCATATTTCCATTGTTAAAGCTTGTAAGAAAGACTGACAATATAATTGGTGCCGTTGGTTACATTTTCATAATCCACGATCCAGCCCTCGTCGTAATTATAGGATTTCCGGACCGGCGTATTAAAGACATCCCTTATTTTGAACCCTGCCACGAAATGGTTGCCGATATTTTTCGACACTTTGATATCCACGACATGTCGCGGCAATTCGTACACATTCTGGAACTTCTCAAATGCACCGATGACCAGGCGGGGACCCTGGACGTTATAACTAACTGTCAGCATCATCCCGAGACTATTCAGCTTGTAATCAGCCATGGCGTTGACAACCCACGGTGCCTGTCCGTACATGGTCCTCGACACCGGGCCAATTGGGATGTACGTTTTAATTCCGTTGTCTATCAGGATGTTCTTGTGGATATAATTTGTTTCCGATTTAACCAGGGTGAGGTTCGCGCGCAGATCCAGGTTTCTGCCAATCGATTTTTTGCCTTCCAGCTCAATTCCGGTAGCGAATGACTTGTCCACATTCGTCCAGGTATATCCCAAAGGAGCGCCGACGACTTCGATATGATCCTTGAAATTTTTATAAAATAAACTCACGGAGAAATTGTCGCCGGATTTGAAAAAGGATTCCATCCGTACATCGTAATTGTCGATGCGAACCATTTTAAGATCGGAGTTCCCATAGACAAACCCATTTAATTCATAGTCAAAAAATTCGGCGTCGGATAGTTCACGAATGCTCGGACGGGCCACGGTCTGGCTGAAATTTAACCTCAGGTTGGTTAAGGTGCCCTCTTCACCTTCTTTCGCGTTTCTTAATTTATAAATCAGGTTTACACTTGGCAAAAAGCTCCATTCATCAAGTTCTCCGGGGCGAAGGGTAAATGTCTCGCCGGGATATTGGCGCCTGGGATCATCGGCCGTATAACCCAAGGCATCATAAAGGACGGCGTCGGTATAAATTTCGGCATGTTCAACCCGCAATCCGCCGGCCAGGCGTACACGGGGAGTGAGCGAATAATCGGCCATCATGTAACCGGCTGCAATTTTAGTGTAACCAAAAGTATGATTGGAAGGGTTGCCGGTTTCGTTGTAAAATATATCCACTGAGCTATAGGGTATCCCGTTGAATAAGCCGGAACTGATGCCGAATTTTGACGTGTCAAAAAACTGTTGGACGTCCCCGTTCTCCATCAATAAATTCGCATGGGGACCAAACGTTACGAAATAGTCATACTGGTCATTCTGCTTGTCGCTTTGCTGGTATGCGCCGCCGAATTTTATCTTGCCGATCAAGCCCGGCTTCTCCTGGATGGGTAGTTCAAAAGAGAGCCTGGAATCAAACAGGTCGTCATCCAGGTACCGGAAGAACCGGTTAATTTTCTTCTCTCCCCCGATCTGGTAAATTTCAGCAGTCGGATTTTTTGAATACGTAAGCCTTTTAAAATCAGGCGCGCTGCTCTCGCCATCCGTGTAGGAAGCATTCACTTCCATTTTCATTTTTGAAGCCGGGAAAAAATGTTCCGATTTAAATTGGTACACCAGTTGTTGCCTTTGTTCGTAGTACTGGTATTTGGAGAGCACCAGGATCTGGTACTCCGATGCGTCATCCGCAGAATTGCGCACATTGTTCACTCCTAATACATTGGGCATAAACAGCAACGAAACGCTGTTGTTTGGATTGAGCTTTAACGAGCCGCTGAATAAAGCATTCCAGCCATTGGACTTTTTCGATACCTGTCCGTAAGCGTTGGAAGCGATATAGTTATTTCCATCCTGGTCGATGGCGGCGCGTTGGGCGGTCGCTTCGGGATCATACAGGATAGAAGACTGGTAACGGAATCCGGCGATTACACCCAGTGGTTTTTTAAACAACATGGTTTGATTTCCGATGGTAAAGCTCTGGCTGAAATTCAACGGCGCCGTTTCATAATAGGTATCCCAGTTATTCGGGAAGGACTGGCCTGATTTTGCAGCCTGGGCATTAATAACCTGGAAAGCTTGCGCGGAAAAATAACCCGTTTCATAACTCATTTTCGCTTCGCTGATCGCATTCGCATCATCGAATTTTGCCCGGGGCAGAAGACCGAGTTCTACCAGTCCCAGTTTGTAATAGGTCTCATTCCAGGGTGTAGCTGCAGTAATTCCCAGGGAATTGAAATACGTAGCCAATCCAAGCGCGGAAAATTCCTGGTATACCGTCGGTGAAATATTCACAGGCACAAAATCCCCGTGTGAATGATCCCGGAACCCGTTGTCATAGCCCATCCAATCCGTTGAACTTGTTTGCGACGTCAGGACATCCTGGAAAGTCGACTGGTTGTTATAACCAATGGAAGTTTCCACATTCACCGAAAGCTTCTCGGGGTAATCCTTCGTCTCAACGGAAATATAAGCGCCTGCCCAATCCCCCGGCAAATCGGGGCTGAATGATTTTGTGATGATGATGTTATCGACCAGGTCGGACGGGAATAAATCCAGTTTGATATTGTTTGTAAACGGATCGAGGGTGGGAATGACCGAGCCGTTCACGGAAGTCTTTACATACCGGTCGCCAATCCCCCGTACCGTTAGCAGCCCGGTGCTGGTTGTGGAGACACCTGTTACGCGTGCGACGGCATTGCCTATATTGACATCACCGGTCTTCCTGATCGTTTCCGAAGAAATGAAATCGATGGTGGCTGTCGAATTCTTTTTAAGATTCTCCACATAATAATCCTTCGATTTGGAGGCCTTCGCGACGACTTCAACGGCTCCGATTTCCGTGGCCGATGACTGCATCACAAAGTTCTTTACTAGCACACCGCCTTTAACCGGGTTAACTGTTTCTTCAATCGTTTTATAACTCATGGAAGAGACGACAAGCACCTGGGCAACGGAATCCGGAATTTTCAGTGAGTAGTTACCATCGAAATCGGTGACGGTACCAACAGACCGGTTTGATTTCAGCACCACGGTGGCGCCGATAATCGTTTCACCATTCTGATCGGTTATTTTTCCGCGCACAGTAACCTGTCCGAATGCGACAGCTTCAACAGATAAAAATGCAACCAGGAGCAGGAACAGTTTCTTCATGGATTTTAACAAATGAAAATGCCGAAATAGTTCTGCCAACCGGGTTGCGGCTGGCAGCAAGCCGGTTGGAATCAGTTCTTGATAAATTGTTTGACCTGCAGGCCTGTTTCCGTGTATAAACGGGCGAGGTAATATCCACGCGCCAGGGATGAAACATCGACTTGCACGGATTGCTTGCCTCCTGTAATCAGGATGTTTTTCTTCATCCTCTCTTTACCCAGTACATCCACAACAACAAGGGTAGCGCTTGAATTCTTTTGGGAAGCCTCGATTTCAACCGTCAGGTTTTCGCTTGTTGGGTTCGGGTATATAGCAAATTGCGCAGTAGTCGTATTCACATCCCGGATACCAACGGGAGCCACAGGATAGAAAGTCTGCGCAAGTGCATTCAGTTGAATTTCAGTCCCGGTGGCGCTGTCGGCCACGTATTGCTCAACAGCAGCTCCCGGACCACCCAACTGGAGGTTCAGTTTAAAGGAAAAGATACCATTCGTAGTCATTTGAGCAATGAGTACTTTATTTGTGGTATCCGGTCCTACGGCACCACCCAATGCAGCCCAGGAGAAATTCCGTGTGGAAAAGAGATTGCCATACTGTGTATTGTCAAAAACCGGCGGCGGTGTGGGTACGAATGTAACGGCAATGGGAGTGCCGGCTAATAAACCATCCTGTACGGTTAATGGAATCCCAGCGCTGGTATCATTATTCTGGAGGACCGGAGGCACATTGTTATTCACCACAGTGGCAACGCCGTCGTCATCCGATTTCAGTACGCCGAAATTATTCAGGCAGCCTGAACCGGCCGACAGCCACGAATCAATCATGACCGTGTTGGTGCGTGCCAGGTTCTTTGAATAATTTGGTTGCGCCGCTCCCCTG
>Ga0315912_10000777_pt1 | contig 48036 bp, 27 predicted proteins | sample VfabasoilMG_FD_204469 | JGI IMG/M metagenome (GOLD analysis project Ga0315912, IMG submission 204469) | Garden soil microbial communities collected in Santa Monica, California, United States - V. faba soil | ecosystem: Environmental > Terrestrial > Soil > Garden | place: USA: California... | reverse complement strand
ATCGGCAGCACCTCGCTCAAGTGGCGCTTGTTCGACTTCTCGAACAACGCCGAGCGCCTTTTGCACAAAGGCGGCTTTGAGCGCGTGGCCGATTATCCAGAGGCGATCGAGGATTGCCTCGCGCAACTCAAGGACGCCGGCGCGATCAGCAGCGAGCGCGACCTCGCGGGTGTCGGTTTCAAAACCGTCGTCGCGAAAAACGTCAGCGGCTGTGTGCGACTCGATGAACGCGCTCTCGGCGCGATGGAGGCTTACAACGGCCTCGCGCCCGCGCACAATCCGCCTTACATCACCGGCATCCGCCTGTTTGGGAAACGCATGCCCGGTGTGCCGTTGGTCGGATTGTTCGAGACCGCGTTCTATCAGTTCGCGCCCGAGGCCATGATGCGCTACGCCGTGCCGGATGCCTGGCGCGACATCGGCATCCGTCGTTGGGGTTTTCATGGCGCGAGCCACAAGTTCATCGCCGAACGCTCGGCAGAATTGCTCGGTCGCAACGACGTCGCTGAACGCGTCCGCAAACTCTACGTGGACGGCGACAAAACTCCCGTGAACGAACCCGCGCTGCGCGTGATCTCCTGTCACCTTGGCGGCAGTTCGAGCATCACAGGAATTCGCAGTGGGGTGGCCATCGGCACGAGTATGGGCATGAGTCCTCAATCCGGCTTGCCGCAGAACAATCGCGTCGGTGATCTGGATGCCGAAGCGATTCCGTATGCGGTAAAAAATCTCGGCATCAGCATCGAAGAAGCGCAACGGCAACTTTCAAAAGAGTCCGGGCTCAAGGGAATCAGCGGCGTGTCGAACGACATCCGCGATGTCAGCACCGCAGCAGAGCAGGGGAACGCTAACGCGAGGCTCGCGTTGGACGTTTACGTCACCAGCGCACGGCATTGGATCGGTAGTTATTTCTTCGAGATGGGCGGCGCGGACGCGATTGTGTTCACCGCCGGCATTGGCGAGAACCGGGCCGAGTTACGCGAAGCCATTTGCGCGAACCTCTCCGGCCTCGGCATCGAATTGGACGCCGCACTCAACGCCAGTACCCACGCCACGGAGACCGTCATCAGCAAACCCGGCTCTCGCGTGAAGCTCATGGTGATTCCGACGAATGAAGAACTCGTTGTCGCGCGCGAGACGAAAAGACTTTTGGAAAATTCCCGAAACTAACCACGAATGAATACGAATAGACACGAATGTTTTTCAGCGGAGCGCGGCTATGGTCGAAGACCTAGCCGCAGCGCGTGGACAGTTCGTGCGTGCTGCGACTGGGTGCTGCGCTCCCAGTCGCGCTCCGTGGTTAAAAAATTTCTCTCAACTCTCAACCATCAACTAAGGACTTAAATTATATGGCTCAAGCAATTGGAATGATCGAAACGCGCGGACTCGTCGCCCTCGTCGAGGGGACAGACGCCATGCTCAAGGCCGCGAACGTGGAGCTCGTTGGCCCGATGACCCAGGTCGGCAACGCTCTCGTCACCGCGGTGGTTGTCGGCGACGTCGCCGCTGTCAAAGCCGCCACGGACGCCGGCGCACAGGCCATCAAATCCATCAAAGGCGAAGTGGTCAGCGTTCACGTCATCGCCCGTCCCCATGCTGATGTGGAAGCGGTGTTACCGAAGAAGAAGTAAACCAGTGTTCAGCGATCAGTATTCAGTAATCAGTGACGCTTTGGCGCCTGGCTGCTGGCTCTGATAACTGAATACTGATAACTGAACACTGATATGTTCCTCGCCAAAGTCGAAGGCGCAGTGGTCGCGACGAAGAAAGACCCGAACATGTCGGGTCGCAAACTTCTGTTGCTCCGCCCGCAACTCGTGGACGAAAAAGACCCCACGAAGTTCCGCCCCGGCGCGAACACTATCGTAGCCGTGGATTGCCTCGGCGCAGGCATCGGCGAGATGGTGATGTTCTGCCAGGGCAGCAGCGCCCGGCTCGCGCCCGGCATGAAAGACGCGCCGGTGGACGCCGTCATCATCGGCATCGTGGACAGTGTGGACGTGCTTGGAAAACAAATCTTCAGTGGCAAAGCCTGAATCTGAATCAATCGTATGAGCGCAGTGAACGAAACATTAATCCGTGACGTAGTGGCCGAGGTGCTTGGCCGCATCGGCGGCGCCACGACAACTGTCACAACTTCCGCTCAGGCTGCGCCCGCTCCGGCGGCGAAAAGTGGGTCCTGTGGTTGTGGCACGAAGAAAGCCACGTCCGCTCCGGTGTTGCGTGGCAAATACGGCGTGTTCGCCACGGCGGATGAAGCTTGTGCGGCGGCGCAGGAAGCATTCTTGCAGTTGCAGCAAAAGGGCATGGCCGCCCGGCGCAAGATCGAAGAGATCGTCAAGACGATGGCGGAAAAGAACGCCGAGCCTTGGGGCAGGATTGAATTTGAAGAGACGAAGATTGGCAGCCTGCCGCACAAGGTCGCCAAGCTCGGCTTGATCAAACTCGTGCCCGGCGTGGATTGGTTGCGCCCGGATGCGCACAGTGGCGATCACGGCATCACGCTGGAGGAATACACACCGTTCGGTGTCGTCGGCGCGATCACGCCCAGCACCCACTCAATTCCCACGTTGAGCGGTAACATCGTGAATATCTGTGCTGCCGGAAACGCTGTCGTCTTCAACGCGCATCCGAGCGCAGCGAAATGCGCTGCAGTGGCCGTACGCGCGTACAACGAAGCGATTTATCGCGAAACCGGTATTGAGAACATCGCGTGCATCATCGAAAAGCCGACGCTCGATTCCTTCAACGCGCTTTGCAAAAATGAAAACACCCGGCTGCTGCTTGTCACCGGCGGACCGATGGTGGTGAAAGCGGCAATGCAAACTGGCAAGCGTGCTATCTGCGCCGGCCCGGGCAATCCGCCGGTATTTGTGGACGATACGTGCTGCCCGACGCGCGCGGCCAAGGCGATCATTTCCGGCGCGGCGTTCGATAACAATCTTTTGTGCATCGGTGAGAAACAGGTTTTTGTTCTGGACCACGTCGCCGACAAATTGATGCAACGCATGTCTGAGAACGGCGCGGTGAAATTGACTTCCGCACAGCTCGCGAGTCTCACCAAAGCGGCTTTCACCTTCAAGGAAGGCCAGGGCGGCGGTTGCGCTCATGCCAGCGTGAACAAGGAACTCATCGGCAAGGACGCCAGCGTCTTGGCCCAGGCAGCAGGGATCAATGTGCCTGCTGACACCCAACTTTTGTTTGCCGAGACGGATGCGAATCACGCGTTCGTGCAAGAGGAACAGATGATGCCGATGTTGCCCATCGTGCGTGTGAAGAGCGTCGAGGAAGGAATCGCGTTGTCTTTGCAATCCGAGCACAACTACAAGCACACGGCGGTCATCCACTCGCACGATGTGGAAAACATTACGGCGATGGCGCGCGCACTGGACACGACGTTGTTCGTGAAGAACGGACCGTCGCCGGCTGGGCTTGGCCTCGGCGGTGAAGGTTACCTGAGTTTCTCCATCGCCACGCCGACGGGTGAAGGCATTACGAATCCGCGCACGTTCACGCGCGTTCGCCGCTGCGTGATGGTGGATAATCTAAGAATTTACTGAGCCATGCTCCTCGCACGCGTCGAAGGCAACATCGTAGCGACTCGGAAACATCCGAGCCTCGATGGCTGGCGACTCGTGATTTGCCAGCCCATCGGCGCGGATGGTCAGGCGGAAGGCGCGCCGCAAGTAGCCATCGATTCGCACGGTGCAGGTATGCATCAGCAGGTGGTGATTTCGTCGGATGGAGCAGCAGCCCGGAAATTGGTGGGCGACGAGAAAAGTCCGGTGCGTTGGCTGGTTATTGGTGTGGTGGACGAACACGAACCGGGAGTGCGTGTATGAAACTCGGCACGGTCATTGGTCGTGTGACTTTGAGTAAGACTGTGAAGTCGCTCGAAGGCGGGCGGTTTCTCGTGGTGAGCCCGTTCAGTCGCGAACAGTTTGCTGCTGGATTGGATGCGCCGACAAGTATGGGGACGGATCCGAGCCTGGTAGTTTACGACGCGATCGGTGGTGGGCCGGGACATGTGATCGGATATGTCGAAGGCCGCGAAGCGGCGCAACCGTTCGAACAATCGACGCCAGTTGATGCCATCAACGCTGCGCTCGTGGACGAGATGTTTTACAGCCCGTGGAAGGGCTGAACCTAAATTGAATTTGTTATGAGCCAAGTCATCAGTGTTCGGGATATTCAGGAAATGGTCCGCAATGGCGGAATCAAAATCCCTGCCGACGCGCTGGTCACGCCGTCGGCGCGTGACTTTTTGAACGAACTGGGAAAGGGCGGCGACTCAAATGGCGCAGTGGCAGCGCCCGCGGGTAAAGACGCCGCCTTTGTCGCCGGTGAACATCTGGCGCCGCCGCCGAAGAAATTGAACTCCAAATCGCCCAAGGCGGAACTGGAGGCGTTTTTCGGGTCGCCTTACGCGCAGAATTTGAAGGAGCAGATTTGTACGATGGGCAAACGTCTTTGGGAGCGCGAATACGTGGACGGCAACGGCGGCAACATGGCCATCCGTGTCGGCGAAGACATCGCGATCTGCACGCCGACGCTGGTGAGCAAAGGTTCGCTCAAGCCAGAGGACATGTGCCTGGTGGATTTTGAGGGCAATCAACTCCTCGGTACCAAGAAGCGCACGAGTGAGATCTTGATGCATCTGCAGATGATGAAGCGGCAGCCCAGCGCGATTGCGACGTGCCATTGTCATCCGCCTTATTCCACGGCGTTCGCAGTCGTTGGGGAAGCGCCGCCGACGTGTATGTTGCCGGAGTATGAAGTCTTTTGTTCCGTCGGGGTCGCGCCGTATCGCACGCCGGGTTCGCCGGACATGGGCAAGCTTGTGGCGGAGTTGACCGATCAATACAACACCATCCTAATGGCGAATCACGGCGTGGTGACGTGGTCGCACAACAACATCGAGGAAGCCTACTGGCGCATGGAGATCATCGAGGCCTACTGCCGCACCATCGTGGTGGCGGGTCAGCTGGGCAAGCCGATCCAGACTTTCACTGGCCCGCAGATGAAGGACATTTTGAACATCAAGAAGAGCCTTGGCTTTGTGGATCCGCGTTATGGCATGAAGGAATGCGAGCTGTGCGACAGCGGCGACTGGCGTCCAGGTGCGACGTGCGTTGTGCCTGCTGATCAATCGCAGGCGGTCGGTTTCGATGCTGAAGCGGAGAAGGCGGTGCAAGCTATCACCGATCAGATTCTCAAGCAGCTGAAGTAAGCTTTTCTTTACCGCTGTGAAATCGCTCGATCGAAAGCTCGCTGAGATCAAAGCCAATCGCACCTCGCGGGTGTTCATTATCGCGGATGCGAAGGACGCGGACATGGCATTTGGGGTGCGGGCGACGGGGAAGCGGGATTATCTTTCCAAGCGCGGCGCGAGGCCGGCTCAGTTTTCGCCGGAGGTCTGGTCGCGCGAGGAGTTTGGCTATCGCAGTCTTCCGGAGTTTCTCGACATCATTCGCGAGGTCACGCATCAAGGATTGGTGGATATCATGTTGATGTCCGCTTACGTCAACGAGCAACTCACAATCAAGGAAGGGTTGTTCAAGAATTCCGATGTCACTCCGGCAGCGCGCGCTAATGACACCACGGATGTCTGGGCAGTGCGACATGGCTGCTATACGCGCGAGCCAGCGCAGCCGTTTCGGTCGGCGAGCATTGATCAGATTCAGTGCGGGCAGATCGAGTGTGTTCGCGACGGTGGAGAGTTTCCGGGCGCGAATCTCGGTTTGTATTCAGTTACCTTCGTGAACGACCTGGCGCAGGATCGAGAAACGTTGTTGGCTTACAAAGAATTTCGCGAGGAGGCAGAGCAAAAGAGATTCCGTCATTTTCTCGAAGTGTTCGATCCCAACGTGGACAGCAGGATTCCGCCGGAGAAACTGGGCGAGTTCATTAACGACAACATTCTGCGAACGTTGGCCGGAGTGCCGGATTCGGGACGGCCAATATTCTTGAAGGTGGTTTATCACGGGCCGCGCGCGATGGAGGAGCTTTGCCAATATGACCCGAACATGGTCGTGGGCATCATGGGTGGCAGTTCCGGGACGACTTACGATGCGTTCAAATTGATTCATGATGCGCAAAAGTATGGCGCGCGGGTTGCACTTTTTGGGCGCAAGATCAACAACGCGGAACATCAACTGGCGTTCATCGAGATGTTGCGGTTGATCACAGATGGCAGGCTCTCACCCGAGGAAGCCGTGCGGGCGTACCACGGCGTGTTGCAGGGGAAGGGCATCAGGCCACACCGCTCGTTGGAAGAAGATTTGAAACTGACCGACCAAAGCATGAGTTATGACGGCAGCGCGGCGCGGCGCGCAGTGAGTGGGCCCGTGGCGCGAATCCGCAACAATGAATTGTCAGCTGCGAAGACGGACTTGCCGCGGCGCGGGGATGGTCAGCCTGATTTCTCGGTGATGACGGCGGCGGAACGGTTGGCCTACGACCAGGAACGGTTACGGCGCAGATTCGGTTGATCGGAAGCGGAGGCGGATGGGGCCGCACTACTTCTCGCTAATCACCAATCCTTTGCCACAATCAAAGTCTAGGCCGCCCGTGCGTACGCCGGGGGCGATCGGGCGGGTGGCGTGATCTTGCAGCCAGGCGACGTCCGGATTATGGGGTGAACTGAAATTGTCGTTGATCTGCCCTTGGCGCACGATGCCGGGCGTGGTGTCGGGATGTCGCCACCGTTTTGATTCGGCGTGACCATCAGCAAATGCAAAGCTGGCGCCGTTGTTGTGGTAGCCGGCGGGCAAATCCCAGAAGGCATATAGCGTCGGATCGTTTGGGGTGTAGCCGGTCATGTTGACCCCAAAGTTTCCCCAATCAATGCTGTCTTCCCGTACGTCGGCAAAAATCATGAGGTCGCTGGCCCCGGGGGCGATCATGTCGGCGTCCTTGAGGTACAGGCGGCAATTGTTCATGCCTTCCGAGTACCGGCCGCCGTATCCACCGACATAGAGATTGACCGCCCGGCTCCGCAACCGGGGCAACTTGCGCCCGTTGACGGAGACAAAGGATGCATCCGACGGGCATTTCCATATCTGCGGATTCCCAGCGCCGTAAGTTTGCAGCGGGCTGTTTTTGATATCCGCCTCCGGATCCCAGTTGGATCGGTTTCCTGGGTCCCAATCCATCTTGCCAGTAACCCAAGTTGCTGCCCGGGTAGAGGTGTCATATTGATTCTCCGAAGCAAATGGTACCCGGCCTTGGTTTTCCACCGTGTAGAGCCGCCACGCGAGCGCGAGTTGACGTTGGCCGTTCATGCAACTGATCGCTTTGGCTTTGTCTTTCGCGCGGCTCAAGGCGGGCAAAAGCATGGAAGCCAGTATGACGATGATCGCGATGACGACCAGTAACTCGATTAATGTGAAGCCGGCCGGCGATCTCCTCAGTTTGTTGGAAGTCATACAGATTATTGTAGTGGTTGCCTGAGTTTCTGGCTCAAGCCTGAGGATATCCTAATCGCTTGGGCCATTCCGGAACAGGACGCTTGCGTTCAAAAGAATTCCCATCTTGTAAACCTGCCGCCGCGGAGTCCTGCCGGCAGAGTAACCTTCTCCGCTTGGACAAGCCGCACCGCTCCAGAGAGTTCGCGCCAGCCACCCTGGGTTTTCCCGCCTTGCCAAAGCGTTGCTCGCCTCCCAAACTGCCGTAAGAAAATTAGATCGGTAATCACCTGCTCATGAGCGCTGAAGCGAAACTGGATTTGAACGGTAAGAGTTTTCCTCTCCGACTGGTGGAGGGAACGGAGGGCGAAAAGGCCGTGGATGTGTCGGACCTGCGGGCCAAGACCGGTTACATCACGCTCGACGATGGCTATGGCAACACCGGCTCGTGCTCGAGCAAGATTACGTTCATTGACGGCGAGGTGGGTATCTTGCGCTACCGCGGAATCCCGATCGAGGAGCTGGCCGAGAAGTCTACATTTGTTGAGACTGCCTATCTCGTTGTCTACGGCAAGCTGCCCACGCGGCAAGAGCTGAAGGTTTTTTCAGACCGACTCACGGATTATCAATACCTCCACGAGGACATGAAGCATCACTTCGTGGGCTTTCCTTTTACTGCGCATCCGATGGCGATTCTTTCTGCGATGATCAATGCGGCCAGTTGCTTCGATCCCGGGTTGATGAAAGGCGGCAACGATGGCCAGTTCGATCACCACGCCGCGCAGTTGATCTCGCAGGTGCGCACTATTGCGGCGTTTTCGTATCGCAAGTCGAAGGGGTTGCCGATCATTTATCCGAAGGCGGCGTACAAGTACACGGCAAACTTCCTGCACATGCTGTTCTCGACACCGTATGAAGATTACGATCTCAAGCCAGAGGTGGTGCGGGCACTGGATCTGATCTTCCTGCTGCACGCGGATCACGAGCAGAATTGTTCCACTTCCACGGTTCGCATGGTGGCATCGAGTCAGGCAAACATGTTCGCGTGCGCCGCCGCCGGCGTGTGCGCGCTCTGGGGGCCGCTGCATGGGGGGGCGAATCAAGCAGTGGTGGAAATGTTGGAGGACATCCATAGCTCGGGCGATGATGGCTCCAAGTTCATCACCGCGGCGAAGGATAAGACCAGCGGCAAGCGGCTCATGGGCTTTGGTCACCGCGTTTACAAGAATTATGACCCGCGCGCCAAGATCATCAAAAAGGCGTGTGACGACCTGCTCAACGTCTTGCACATTTCCGATCCGTTGCTGGACATTGCCAAGAAACTGGAAGAGGCAGCGCTGTCCGATTCCTACTTCGTCGAGCGCAAGCTGTACCCAAACGTGGATTTCTACAGCGGTATCATCATGCGCGCGCTGGGGATTCCCACGGAGATGTACACAGTAATCTTCGCAATTGGCCGCATGCCGGGCTGGATTGCAAACTTCAAGGAGATTACCGAAGACCCCAAGAGCCGCATCTATCGGCCTCGACAGGTGTACGTCGGACGAACGATTAATCATTACGTTCCGTTGCCCGACCGAAAGTAACCTAGAGCGGCATTGGTGCTGCTGTTTGCCCCGGTGTGAGTTCCTTTTTGGAAATGAAAAAGATTCTGGTCATTGACGACGAGGAATGGTTGCGTGAAATGGTGCAAATGGCATTGCGCCAGCGAGGCTACGAAGTCATCGAAGCTGGCGACGGGGCGGCGGGCATCGACAAGGCGCGCAAAGAATCCCCAGACCTGATCCTCTGTGACGTCAACATGGACAAGGTGGACGGTTATTTGACGTTGTCCTCACTCCGCGAGCAACCCACCACCGCCTCGATTCCGTTCATTCTCATGACGGGCCTGGCGGATAACGCCGGGATGCGTCACGGCATGGAACTCGGGGCGGATGATTATCTGCCCAAGCCGTTCACCATTGACGCGCTTTACGCCGCCGTGGAAGCGCGTTTGCGCAAAGTCCAGACCGTTCGCCAGGAAGCGGAGAAGAAACTGGCCGACCTGCGCGACAACATCAGCCTCGCGCTACCGCATGAACTCCGGACGCCGCTGAACGGCATTCTGGCCTACGGTGAAATCCTCGCGCAGGAATCGGCGACCATTCAGCCCCAAGAACTTGCCGAAATGGGACACGTGATCTACGAATCCGGCAAGCGCCTGGAGCGATTGATCGAGAACTTTGTCATCTTCGCGCAGTTGGAGCTGATGGCGGCGGATTCCGCTCATGTCCATGTCCTGCGCGGCAAGCAGACGGAGAACGCCGCGCTGGTGATCGAGGAGCACGCGCGCAAACAGGCGGAGCTGCGTCCGAACGATCTGCAACTGCAGCTGGCTCCGATCACGCTGCCAATGTCGTCTGATTATCTCGGCAAGGTGGTATCCGAATTGGTGCAGAATGCGTTCAAGTTTTCCAAGGCCGGCACGCCGGTGACGGTGGAGTTGAGCGAGACGGGCAATGTGTGCACCCTGGTGGTCGGCGATCGCGGCCGCGGATTCACGCCGGAGCAGCTCAACAACATCGGCGCTTATATGCAGTTCGACCGGCAGAAACAGGAACAACAGGGTCTGGGCCTCGGTCTCGCGATTGCCCGGCGTCTGACCGAACTTCACGGCGGCGGATTGACAATTCAAAGCGAGCCCGGGCAAGGCTGCCGCGTGACCATCAAGTTGCCCAAATCCATCGGCAACTGAGCGCGCTCACAGCGGCAGTTTCACGTAAAGATCGCGCAAGCCCGGCAGCCGCCACCCGCTCGAAAGATTCACGCCGCGTTCAATGGCTTGCGCCAGCAGGAGAACCAGCACCATTGCGACCAACGGCGCGAAATCGAGCCGCGAGTACCGTAACGGCAACACCCGGAGCGGGCGAAGCAGTTGTTGCGCGACGGCGGTGACGTAACTCCAGAATGGGTGGCGGCCGAAATAAATGTAACTGTTCAACAGATACAGCCCAAGCAGAGTGGCAATCAGATATTTCCATCCGAGATAGCTGCCCAATCCGATCACGCACGCCTGCTCGAAGCGATGAGCCGCCGAGACAGGTTTGGGGACAATGCCAAAGTACGAAAGCACCCAGCTCAGCATCCACCAAGCGACCGCGGTGATCAGGAAGGGCAGCAGCAGCTTCACGCCGCGGGGCCAGCTGTCGAGGCTGCCGAGATTTGCGCGGATGAAACTGTGAAAGGGCAGGGCGTCGGCGGTGCGCGGTTGGAGCAACGAGAGCAGGATCAACCAGAACAGAAACACCGCGAATGTCACGCCAAAGCTGAGCCCCGAATACAACAACATCCGCCATAAATAATCGCTGCGGAAGGAAACGGAGATTACCCCAAGTTCCAGCGTGCCCGTCCAATTTACCGCCGGGCCAATCTGCCAGTAAATCAGCGCCCGGCCGATGAGTAGCGTGGTGAGAATGGCGGGGAATTGCCAGCCGCGCAGTTTGGGTTTGTCCGCGCGCCGCAAGGTGCCGACCAAGGTGGCCGGTGGCGCCAATCGGGAAGCATCCTTGGGCTGCGCCCGCCAGTTCAGCCACAGCAGCAAGCCCGCGAGGTTGAGGATAAAATCAATGAGGCCCATGCAAAAGTGTCAGGTGCGAAGTGTCAGGTGTCCGGTTTTGGAATTCGGTGGGTGTGTGAACACTGCACCTAAAACCTGACACTTCGCACCTCGCACCTGCCGCTCACATCATCTTCAACAACGTGTCGGCCATGTCGCTGGGCGTGGCAGCCACGCCGATGCCGGCGGTTTTGAACGCGGCAATCTTTGCTTCGGCCGTGCCTTTGCCGCCACTCACGATGGCGCCGGCGTGACCCATGCGGCGGCCGGGCGGCGCGGTTGTGCCGGCGATGAAACCGGCGACCGGCTTCTTGCAATTCTTTTTGATCCACTCGGCCGCTTCTTCTTCGGCGCTTCCGCCGATCTCGCCGATCATGATGATGCCGGTGGTTTCCGGATCGTCGTTGAAAAGCTTGATGACATCGAGGTGCGAGGTGCCGTTGACCGGGTCGCCGCCGATGCCGACGCACGTGGACTGGCCGACGCCGCGCGAGGTGAGTTGCCAGACCGCTTCGTAAGTCAACGTGCCGCTGCGCGAGACGACGCCGATATTGCCCTTTTTGTGAATGTAGCCGGGCGAAATGCCGATGCGGCAACCGCCGTGAGAATCTTTACCTTCGCCGGGAGTGACAATGCCGGGACAATTCGGACCAATGAGCCGCGTCTTGCTGCCTTGCATGGCGCGCTTCACTTTCACCATGTCGTTGACGGGAATGCCCTCGGTGATGGCGACAACGAGTTCGAGTCCCGCGTCCACGCCTTCCAGAATCGCGTCGCTGCAAAACGCGGGCGGCACGAAGACGGCGCTGGCGGTGGCCCCGGTTTGTTTCACGGCTTCGGCGACGGTGTCGAAGATGGGAACTTTCTTGCCGCTATGATCGAAGGTTTGTCCGCCCTTGCCGGGCGTGACGCCGGCGACTACTTGGGAGCCGTAATCAATGGAGAGTTGGGCATGTCGCGCGCCGAAACTGCCAGTGATGCCTTGAACGAGAACTTTGGTGTTGGATTTGACGAGAATGGCCATGGGAAAATCAGTGGTGTCCTGCCTTGCGCTTGTGAATGCAAATCGTGTTGCCGTCCGGATCGGAAATCATTGCCATCTGGCAAACCGGCGTGAGGAACGGCTCCAGCTTGAACTTCACGCCATTTGCCTTCAGGTGGGCGATGGCGGAATCGAAATCCTCCATCTCCAGGCCGACGGAACAGCCGTCGCCGCGCGGCTGCCAATCCGGAGCGCCCGCGCCGAGTGACAGGGTGCCTGTGGCGATGTCGTATTCCGTCCATTGCATGCCGCCAGGCTCGCCGACCGTCATGGTGGGTTTCAATCCGAGCACGCCTTCGTAGAATTTCCGTGCCCGCGCCATGTCCAGGACGGGGTAACAGCTGAAAGTAATCTCAGTGACTTTGAGCATACGCGACCGGGTGGATTATTTGCCCACTGCTTTTACGACCTTCTGCGCCGCGTCGGCCATCGAGTCGCCGGTGATGAGCGTGAGGCCGGATTCGGCCAACGTCTTTTTGCCGGCGACGACGTTGTTGCCTTCGAGCCGGACGACGAGCGGGAGTTTCAACCCCGTTTCCTTCACCGCGGCGACAATGCCGGTGGCGATGACGTTGCAATCCATGATGCCGCCGAAGATGTTCACGAGGATGCCCTTTACGTGCGGGTCTTGCAGGATGATCTTAAACGCTGCGGTGACTTGTTCCTTCGTCGCGCCGCCGCCCACGTCGAGGAAGTTCGCCGGGCTGCCGCCGTAATGCTGGATGATGTCCATCGTCGCCATCGCGAGGCCGGCGCCATTGACGAGGCAGGCGATCGAGCCGTCGAGCTTGATGTAGTTGAGCGCGTGCTTGCTGGCTTCGATTTCCAGCGGCGCTTCCTCCGCGAGGTCGCGCATGTCCTGGATGTTTTTATGGCGATATAACGCGTTGTCATCGAGACCGATCTTCGCATCCACGGCGCTAAGTGTTTCCTTGCCGTCCGCGCCGACGATGATGCACAGCGGATTGATTTCCACCATGCTCGCGTCGCATTCCCACCAGGTTTTGTAAACTCCCATGAGCAGCTTCACGCCACTGCTGAACGCATCGCCCTTGAGTCCGAGCGCGGAGGCGATCTTGCGTGCCTGATACGGCATGATGCCTACAGCGGGATCAATCCATTCCTTGACGATCTTCTCAGGATGTTTCTCGGCGACTTCCTCGATGTCCATCCCGCCTTCGGTGCTCGCCATGATGAGCGGGCGCGAATTGTTGCGGTCCAGCAACACGGCGAGGTAAAGCTCCTTCTTGATCTCCTGCGCGGCGGCGACGAGCAGCTTGCTCACCAGCCGGCCGTCTGGCCCCGTCTGCTTGGTGACCAGTGTCTGGCCGAGCATGGCTTTCGCCTTTTCATAGACGTCTTCGGCGGTCTTGCAGAGCTTCACGCCGCCTTGGAAGCCGCTCTTGAAAGTGCCCTTGCCGCGGCCGCCGGCGTGGATTTGGGATTTCACCACAACTAACGTGTTGCCCGCGGCGAAGAGTTTTTCCGCGAGCGCCTTGGCTTGCTCGGGTTGGTCGCAGACATCACCGGGCGGAACGGCAACACCGTATTGAGCGAGAAGTTGTTTGGCCTGATATTCGTGAATGTTCATGTCGAATAGACTCCGAGATTGAACTCGTTTGGGGTGGAGAAATCAAAAGAAATCCGTGCGGCGAGGGTCGGCGTCTGGCGGGTGAATGGAAAGAATTAGTGGCAGTAGTGGCGGGGATGCCGGCCTGCGACTGCTGGCAGAACCCGCGCCCGGGGCCGGCGTTCCATCGTCAGCCGGCTGCAGATTTTGCGCTAGGGGCCGCGCAACCGAAAGAACTCCTGCGGGGCCGCAGGCAGGGTGCGTCGATATTCAATAAACCCATTTGAATTCAGATAAGGTCCGGGCAGCGGTGACCAAAGCACGGGCGGTGAGAGATTGGTCGCGGCCTCAAGGATATAGCCGACGTAATTTGGCGGCCAGGTCAATACGATTGCCGAACCTTCAAACTGGAATCCCAACTGCGGTTCGGTGGGTGTCAGAACCAGCACGCCGGGATACGCGAGCCGGAAGAAGGTGCGGTGGATCAATTCGCTGCGCGGCCGGCGGTGTTCAAAGAATGGGCCGGCGCGGAAATACGGCCCGGAGACCGGCGACCACGAGAAGCCGGCAGGCAATGCTAGCGCGCTTTGCAGGACGAAGCCGTCGTGGTTGGTGCTCCAGTAGACGACCAGTGATTCTGGTTCGAGCCGGATGAACAGCCCGAGATTGGTGTAGGTAACCGACACGGAAGCCGCCACGACGCTGCCCGCGAAGTCAATGTCGTCGCCGGGCGACGTGGGCAACCGTTGCGGCGGGCAATGACACGCCGAGCCGTCCGCCGCGAGCGGGATGGACCACAGTCCATTCACGCCACTGATGCGACCCGCACCCACCAGCTTGCTACCATTCGGCGACCACACCGCGCCATTGGGAAAACCGTCCGTGCCGACCGGGAGCGCGGTGATTTGATAAACGTTGGTCTGCGCGCCCAGCTTGACGACCCAGAGATTGCGGCCCGCATCAATGGCCGGGCTGATGTTGGGATCGTCCGCAATCGCGATGCGTTGTCCGTCCGGTGACCACGCTGGCCAGCGCGGACTGAGCACGGGCAAATTCAAATTCGCTTTCGAGGTCGCATCCGCCGGCGTGAGATACAGCCCCATGCTGCCGGGGAAAATAACCTGCAACGCCAGCCGGCCATCAAGCGGGTTCACACTCGGCGCGCCCTGACGGCAATCGCTGGGTAACGGGAGTTGCGTAGCCGGGCCGCTCAAACCGATACGCCAGAGGAAACAGTTGTTGTCGAAGACGAGGTTGGTGTTGCCGGGCGACCAATCGTGCCCGACGTAACGATTGCTGCTGCTGTGCATTTGGACTTCCTGGCCGGTCGCAAGGTCGCGCACCCAGAGGCTGAACTGATTCGCGGCCGGATCGTTCTCGCGCAGGAACGACATGTAGTGCCCATCGCGCGAAACGCGCGGGCGCAGACCGGTGGTGATCCGCGTGTCGCTGCTGCCATCCAGATGAATTGCCCAGATGGACGGGACGGTGTTGGTACCGCGCCGACCGTAGATCACGGTGCCGTTGGCGGAAATCCGCGTGGCGTTCGGGTTGACCGCTGGCGGCGGATTCGTTTCGCTGCCCGGCAAGGGAATCAGTGGCTCGGGCGGCACGGCGATCTTGCCGAGCGAATAAGTGGCGAATTGTATTCGTCCGCGCGTGCTGCCGGGAATGCTGCCGTAGAATTGAATCGTCGTGTCGTTCGTCAGGGAGAATGGCGCGGAGTATAAACTCCAATTGGCTGTCGTTCCGATCCGGTAGCGAACCTCATGCGCGGGATTTTGCTTGATGAACGAAATCTGGATTGGCCCGCCGTAACTGCCGGGTGGCGGCGCAATGGTGATAACGACCGGGTCGGCGGGACGCGGCGACGCGTAAGTGAAGAAGGAGACATCTTCACGATACTGGTCGGACAGGGCGTAAGTCGTCCCGGCAGGTGGCGCACCAAGATTATTTGTGGTCGGACTTCCCAGACCGGTCGTCGTGCCGGAATCATTTTCTGCGCGGACGGAGAGCGCGCCGGGCAGGCCGGATACTCCGCTGCTCCAGTCCGGCACACTGACTGAGGAGATGAGCGTAGCCGCCGTGTTGGTGAACGGCTCGGATGCAAACAGCCAAACGGTCGCACGCGTGTTCGGCGTCGTGACCGCCGGCAGACTGCTGGAACTGATCTGCGCGTAGTTCGTTCCGTCGAACGTCATGACCTGCGCGGTGAGCGAACTGGCGGTACCCGTCGGCGCGCTCAACAACGCAAAACGCCCGTCGTCCATGGGTACCACTCCCGTAAACGCTGCGCCCCCGCCCGCGTTGTATTTGGGCGCTAGACTTGGCGACCCGCCGGGCAACCGCGCACCCTGGATGCCGTCGCCGAACTGGAGCATGGCGCTCTGGTCATGGTTCGTACCGACGATGTAGATACGCTCGACCGCCTGGGTGAGATTCAGAATCGTCGCCGGGCCGAATACGAAGCTGCTGCCGTTGGTAGCAAAAGTCCGGATCACGACATTTGTCCCGCCGGGAACGTAGAACCAGAAGCGCGGGAATTCCTCGCCGTTGAAATGACCTAAGGCGTAATCGCTGCCCGGCGGCAGATTGCTCAACGCGGCGATGACGCCCGGCGAATTTGTGAATTGCCAGACGTGCACCGCGTCATTCGTCGCGCCGCGCGCCACGCCGACGGCGAATGTGAGATTGCTGGCGAGCGGCAGGGGATTGACGTGTTCGAGCGGCGCAGTTTCGGCGTACTCGCTGGCGGTAACGACCGTGCCGGCATTGAGGCCCAGCAAACTGAGCCGCGCGGCGGGAGTCGGATTCTGTGTACTCGCACAGAGCAGGCGGTCAAGCGGCGCGTTGGTCCCAAACGGTGCCGGCAGGCCGGCGAGCCCATGCGGGCCGATGCCTCCGGCTTCGGTCGGCGTCGCGTTAAGTTGGACGTTATCAATCCGGTTGTTGCCACCCGCCGAGGTCGCGCCGGACAACGTGTAGCGCAGATAGGCAGTTGGCGCATTGTTCAAGGCCGTGGCGGCAGTGAAGTTCACGGCCACCGTACCAAAAAACGCGTTGGTGCTGGCCGTATTCACGCCGGGCAACGTCGTGTAATTGATGCCGTCGGTGCTCCAGGCCCAGACGCCGGAATTGAATCCCGTCCCCGTACCGCGCGTGGCGAAGGAGAGCACTAGGTCGCGAAAGCCGGCCATGCTGAAGATAAAAATGGCAGATTTGCCGTTGGCGGAACTGTTGGCTAGCGCCAGCGCGGTGCCAGGATTGCCATCCACGGATCCAAGGGGGACATTCAACGTCGTGCCGGTGAAGGACGTCCGCTCGGGATTGCTACCCTGGGGCGAGCCCAGCCCGAAGGCGGAAATGTCGAGCGTTCCGACGCCGAACGCGGCGGGAATCGTGGCGGGCGTGGCGGTCGAAATGGTGGTGGCAGGCAGGCTCAAGAAATCCCACGCGGCAATGAGGCCGTTGGTCGCCGTCAGCCCGGGAAGAATGATCAATGGCACGCTGTTGCTCACGTCCAGCAACGCGATACGATTGAAATCCGGCGCGGTCGCCGCGATGGCATCGTGATTGGTGGAGAAGAGTTTTCCTATGCCTACGCCCGTGACATTTTCAATCCCGCTGACGCGGGGCGCCGGCCAAGTCAGCGCACCGGCGGGTGATTGATAGGCGACACGCGCATTGCCAGTGAGCCGGTCCAGCACCAGCACGTCGGGAATGCCGTCGCCATTGAAATCGCCCGAGGTGAGGAATTCGGCGGGCGTTTCGTAAACGAAGGCGGCGCGCGCCGCTATCGAGGAAAGCAGCAAAGCGCACCCGACCACAATGGCAATTCCGAAATCCGAAGCCCGAAGCCCGAAGCCCGAATGGCTCCGGATTGTCCGGGAGTCCATTTGGGATCTCGGATATCGGGCTGCTTTCGGATTTCGGATTTCAGTCATCGGATTTTCGGCTTCAGTTCAATGGCAGTTCCACATCTCCCGCCGGAATGGTTTCCTCCACTTCGCGCTGGGCATTGAAGCGGACGACGTAGTAGCGGTATTTCGCGCCGCGCTGCACGGGTTGCAGATCGCGCACGTAGAAGAAGTAATATCCATCCAGGCCGTAGGATTCGTATTGGCCCGCGAACAACCGGTCTGGAATCGACGGATAAATCGTCTGACCCTGTTGTTCATACTTCCACGGCACGCGCTCGACCAGGGGCGAGACTTGCGTGATGTCGCCGGACACGCGCGGGAAGAGCGCGTTCGTCAGTTGCTCGCGATATAGCACAATGGGCAGCAGCGACTGGCCTGCCCGCGCCCCGCCGCGCGACCGGAACACGCCGGCATTCGGATCGGCACTCAACAAACTGAACGTATAATAGTCCACGTATTCGTCGTTGTATTCTGTCTGCGCGTTTGAAACTGCTTCGTTGTGAGTCTCCAGCAGCTCGCCGATGCGCACACCGACGGGGTAGCGTGGATTCACGGCCGTGCCAGCGACATTGTAAAACACCTTCGCCTGGACGCGTGGCGCGTAGGGCAGCACCGTGTCGCCCGGCGATGTCGAATCGAAATCGCGCACCGGCGGTGTTGTACGCGCGGGCCAGGGCACGGTCGCCTGCACCACCGGCGGCGTCCAGGTGAACTGCCAGAGTTCAGAACCCGGCCCCACCTTGCCCTGCCCATCCACCGCCGCGACGGAGATTTCGTAAGTGGCGTTGGCCACCACACTCGCGGTGAGCGTGAACTGCGGGCCGGGGCCAAAGCCCGGGCCGATCAGTCCGGTGAGGTGCGCCTCGCTGAAGAGTTGCCGTGCGGCCTTCTTCTTCTTGTTGAGGCCGAGATAGCTCACCTGCCGGTTGTAGGGCGAATAAAGGTTGAGTGCCGTGCTGGCAAAGCCGCTCGCCGCCGCGGGTGTTGGCGGATCCGTTCGATGAATCTTGAACTGGAAACGCGCCACGCCCGCCGTGGGGCAGAACCAGTTGAGCACCACCTGCGGGCTGTTGATGGTGCCGGCGGCGGCTGGTTCGGCGAGCACCGGCCTGGGCAACTTCGCCGGTTTGACTTCCTTGCAGCCGATGAACGCGAGCGGGCTGCCGTTGCCATGTTCGTCGAGTGTCTGCACAAAGTAGCAGAGCCGCGTGGGACTCGGTGGCATCGCCTCGTCTTTGGATTCAACAAGCTTGTTGGGATTCGCCGGGTCGTAAACGGCGGCGCCTTGTGCGAAAAGTGTCAACGGACCGTCACCGGCGCGGCGATAGACGCGATACTCGCGCGTGCGCGGTGTGAGCTTGAAGCGCACCCGCACCGGCGCGACCGCCCCGTTGTCCGCGGCGCGGGCGACGTGTTGGTCGCAATTGGCGTCGTTCGCGGGCAGGTTCAAAACGCAGCCCCGGAACGGCGGCAGCGGGCCGATGAGACACGCGGGATACGAAACAAAATAAACAAGATTCGAGTCCGGCCGGACGACGGCGACATCGAACCAGGTGTTGTTCGTCTGCGCCTGCACCAGCAGCGGCAGCGGCCCGGGGAGGAATTGCATCGAGACCATTCCGCTGGCATCCGGTATGACGTTGACCGCGGAGTAACAGGTGCTGTTTCCGTTGTTGAGCTTGTTGAGCAACGGGTCGCTGCTGCTGAGCGCCGTCGTGAGAAGTTGTCCCGCAAAGAATATCGCCTCCCGTTGCTGGTTCGGCGGGACGGGCGCGGTAAGCGTGCAATTGGCGGCGGCGGAAACCTGGTCATAGTAGGTGCCGACGGTGCAACCGATTCGGAAGGTGTGCGTGTAAGCATCGCCGGCGCTAACGGGATAATCCAGCGCCGCCACATCCTCGTCCGGTGGGAAATAAACCGGGCCGATGGTGTCCACATTCGTGCTGACGCCGGCGACGGCGTTGGTGATGTTGAACTGCACCCAAGCGATGCCGCGATCGCGCCGCGTGCAGGTGAGCCGGAAATTCCACGTCTGGGTGTCGGCGTTGATGACGTTCGTCACGAAATTTTGGAACATCACCACCGGTGTGCCGCAACTGCCGAGCAATTCGCCCGTCGTGGCCGCCGGTCCTTCGCGGTGCCGCATCACGCCCCAGGCGGGCGGACTGTGCGTCGAGAGCAGCGGATCACACGCCGATTCGCTCACGGCGCGGATTGTGAACCACACGTTGGTCAGGTTCGGGTCCGTCAACGCGCCGGGCGTGGTGTCGAGGAACGAATTGCGATTGGTGCCCGTCGCCTGCGACACGATGGCGATTCTACCGTTCGTGGGCGCGGCGTCGTTCGTGAGCGCAGCCGTGGGATTGGTCCACCGGTAAATCCAGTAGTGCGTCACTGTATCTGTCGCATTGGTGTTTTGTTCCCAGTTGACCAGCAGGCGTGGCAGATTCGTCGAGCCAGGCAGCACGGCGTTCTCCACGCGCAGGTCGCGGGGCGGGGCGGGCGGCAAGCGGCGGCACGCGCGGGCCAGTCCGCCGAAAGACACGAACCCGTCGCGGCCCAGAATATCCCGCGCCGTGGCGAAGTAATAAAACTCCTGGCCGTTGGTGAACGCACCGCCGGTTGTGCGGCCGGTGTCGGCGAAGAAATACGTGTGGCGGTCGGCGGTATTCTCTGCGCCGCCCAACCCGTTTCCAAGATCAAGTTCCTCCGCCGCCATCACGGGCGCGGCGTTGGCGCGCAAGAAATCCGGATTCCCGTAAAGTTGCGCGGGCGTGGGCGGCGTGAGATGGAAATTCCCGGCCTCGGCGTTGGCGCGCGCGATACGCCAGACATTGTAGCCGAATTGAAGCGGCGAAAGCCGGCGCAGGTCCGGCGGCGCACCCCAGCGCACGCGCACGCGCAAATGATCGCTGGGATCGTTGGTGACGACCTGGAAAGGCCGGCCAGGCGCGGGCAGTACCACCGGAACGCCCGGGACGACGGTGACGCGGCCCACCACATTGCCCGGCGCGCTGCTGACGGGATCCAGTTCGCGCAGTTCATAGGTGGTGACACTGCCTTGCAATTCCGAAAAGGCGCGGCCCCGGCACAGGTTAAATCCCGGATGCCCCTTGCCGATCAGCCCGAGCAGTTCGGCAGTTCCCGGATCAGTGGCGGCGAGCTGGAAAGCGATGCGAACTTTTTGCGGGAGGGTTTGGTTGGTGAAACCGGGCACGGTGCGGAACATCAGATTCAGCGCGTTGTTCAAGGAGAGGAGGTCGTCGCCCAAAGCCACGGATTGATTGAGCAAAGCGTTGATGGCAGCGGTATCAGTCTGCTGAACCATAGTGCCGCGCTGCGTAAATGCATTTGTGCTGCCGGCGTCGCCCGGTTTGCCGAACACCGCGAAGCGCCGGCCCGCCAGCACGCGATCGTCCGCAGTGTCGAGCAAGACGTAGGACCAATCCTGACTGACGTTATCGCGCAAAGTCGTGCCGACGGCGAAGACGAGATTGGAGAGGGACGTTTGGGCGTGGGCCAGGAAAGGGGAATAGAAACAGCCAATAACCAGCAGCCAACTACCAACGACCGATAAAACGCAGCGGTCCGTCGCCGCGCGCGTTGCAGGTTGAAGTTTGCAGGTTGAAGGTTTGGAATTCACACGTTTCAGAAATCAATCTCGTAATCAATCCCGCCATCATCCAGCGTGCCGGTGACGGTGAGCGTCTTGCAGGCTTTGAGGCAGAACGGGCAGGCGCCGACCTTGCCGCACACCCGCGCCTGACCCTGCACGGTGATCCGTCCGCTGTCCAGGTCGGCGCGGAAAGCGGTGGCCCACTCCGCTGAGGCGCTGATAATGCAGATCAGTTCCACATCCACTCCCATTTCCTGCCGTCCGCCGATGCTGCCAAAGCGCGTGCCGCCCTGGTAATACACTGCGTAGTTGGCGTGCGCGGCGACATCGAGCAAACAACTCGACGAGCCGAAGAGAATCTCCGAGAGCGACAGGTTGCCGCCGAACGCGAGGTAAACGCCGGCGAACTCCGTCGGGTTCACGATCAACACCGACTCGGCGTCCGGGTCCACGAACCGCAGCGGGTCGAGCGAGCAGGTCTGGCCCACGAAAATACCGGCGGTGAAATTCACCGGCACGGCGATAATGGTGACGGTGGCGCCCGCCTTGGCCGCGAAATAATTCTCCTGCTGCCCGAAGGCGAGCGACGCGCCAAAATCATTCACGCTGCCGCCCTTGAAACCCACCTTCCCCTTCACCTCGAGCAAGCCGCCGATGCCCAGCACTTCGCCGCTTTGCAACGTCCACCGCGCCTCCAGATTCAACTTGAGCGGTGTGCCGCCCGAAACGCCCAGCCAGTCCAGCGGCACGTCCCGTGCGCCAATCGTCACCTCCGCCGCCGGCTTGCCGGGCGGGATGCAACTAACCGGCGTGGTCGCGGAATTCAATTCCTTGATGTCCAGGTAGGCCGGGAAATTCAGTTCGTCCGGCAGGTGCATCGTGAAGGCGGCATCCAGATGAATGCGCCGGAGCGAATCGCCCTCGAAGGTGGGTGCGCCGCGGATTTTTGCCGAGCCGAGCGAGCCGGCCAGCAGCCCGCCGCCTTTCATCGGCTGGGCCAGGACATCCTGCGCACCGGCGATGGACGAACTCAATCCGTCGCGGATCGAGCGGTTGACCTGGTCGAACAACACGTCCATGAGTTGATTCAGCAGAAAATTCTTGTCCGACATGAACTGCCGGAACGTCGTCTGATAGCTGCCCGGCAGCGGCGAGCCAAGGAACGTGGCGACCAGCCGCTCGCGAATCTCGCGCTTCGCCCGCGCGGGATCGGCGGTGAAATAATCATTCGCCGGCCCGACGCCGGATTCGAGGAGCTTCGCCACGCCGCCGCCGGCCTGGCTCAAATAAGTGGCCAGCGTCCCGGTCGTGTGATTCGCGGCGTTGAGCGCCGCGGCGAAATCGCCCGAGGCGCCGGTGATCTGCGCGCGGAGCTGGCCGAATTGACCGCGCAGTTCGCGCAACTGGCTTTCGATGTTTGCCAGCGTCGGTTCGAGGTCGCTCAACAGATTGTTGATGAGCGGGTCGGCGAGATCGCCGACGAAGCCGAGATCCGGCCCCTGATCCTCGGCGAGCTTTTGAATGATGGCGCGCACGACGTGGCGATTGCCGTTGCCGTCCTTTTCCACCACGCGGATGAACAAACCCAACGTGGCGTCCACGTCGGCAAACGTGCGATCCAACTGACCGAACACCTTGGTCGCCTGGCCCGCCGCGCCGTTGAGATTCATGATGGCGGAACTCAGTCCGTTGCTGGCCGCGCTGATGATGGCCGGGGTTTTCGCCAGCAGATTGGCCTTGCTGACGGCGAGTTCGGCGGCGAGCGCGTTGTATAGATTGTCCACCACCGGATCGAGCGCGGGTTCGAGCACGGGCCGGAAAAAGCCTTCGGCGTTTTCGCGCAGCACGTTTTGCAGGCTGCGGAAGCCGCTGGTCAGGCCGCTGGAGTCCAGCGCCGCGCCGAGTTCCGCGCGGATGGCGTTGGAGAGCGTGGTGATGGGCGCGTTGATTTCATTCAGCGCGTCGTTGGCCAGATCCAGCAGCTTGATGCGTGGCAGTTGGAGGTTGAGGTCCTGCGCGAAATCGAAGTCCACCTTGCCGGGCGTGAGTTCCTTGAGCCGGCTGTTCACGTCAATCACCGGGAGGATCACCGTGGCGTCGGCAAATCCCTTGAACTGGCGCAGCACGGCATTCCACGCCAGGGGATAATCGAAGATTGCCACCTCGATCCAGTTCTGCTGCGCGCGCGGGCGGTAAGTGTCGTTCTGGGGATCATTGCGGTAGTTGCCGAGCGGCACGCCGACCGGCCAGCCGTCGTGCGCCCGGTCGAATTTCGCCGTGTTGAAATAGTTTTGCGGCCCGACATTCCATCCGCGATGCGCGCCCGTGCCTTCCTCCGCGGCCCAACCGCCCATCAGTTCCAGCCCCGCCGTGGCCGGGCCGGTGGGGGTGACGTGGAGATGAATCTTCACGTCGCGGAAAAACGGCACCCGCGCCCGCGCCACGATGCTGTAAAAGCCCGCGTCCGGGCGGCCCGGCGTTTCCCAGTTGTTGAAGTAACCGTCGCCCGCCGTGGTGAGCGGATAAAAGCTTCCGCCCGGCCCCTGCAGCCGGAGATTTGCGGGAACGGCAAAACGGGAATCCACACCTTCCACATCGGTCGCCACCGTGGCGAGATTGCCGTTACTTTTGATGGCCAGCGCGGTGTGGAGGGCCTCCGGAATGAAGGGCAGTTTGGTTTCGACGCCCAACACCAGATAGCGTTCCGTCAAACTGCACCCGTTGCCGGCGCGCGGTTTGAATTGCAGGCTCAGCAGCTTGAGGTCGGTGTTCCAATAAACCAGATGCTTCGTGTCAATGTTCGCGGGCAGCCGCGCCGCATCGAGATTGCCGCGGCACAAAAACTTCATCCGCTCGAACTCCACCGGGAACCCCGACGGCACGGGCAAGGTGATCACGCCGTCCGTGCGCGATTCGTGATTGTCGCTGTCGAGATACGAGAGCCGGTAACTCGAGAACGTGAAGGGATAACCGTAGAGCGCAAGGTTCGCCGGAAAGGTCGCTGATTCATGAATCCCGCTGACGCCGCCGTAGCGGACGTAGTATTTGGAGCGCGACGTGAGCGGATACCAACCCGTGTTCGTGCCGGCGATGATGCTGTGCCCTTGCGCCGGCGCGCGGAAATTCAAGCCCGCGTAGTTTGCCAGACCTGCGGCGTAATTGGCCGCGCCGGGACGCTCGACCGTGGTGAAATCATTCGTGTTCGCGCTGCCGTAGCCGGTGTGGAGCAGGCGCGAAGGACGCCGCGCATCCTGTTCGCCCGAGAGATCGTCGGCCTTCAGAAAAGTTCCAGCGAAATAACTCGCGCCGGTGGACACGTTGCTCGTGCGCAGGGCGTAATTGGTGCCGCCTGTGAAGCCCCAGGTCAGCTGCTGCGTATCAACGGCGCCATACGCCAGCAGCCCGCCCTCGGGTGTGAAGCGAAGTTCGCGGGGGCCAAAGTTACCGGGCGACGGCGTGAAATACACGGATTGCACACCCACCGCCGCCGCGCTTCCGCACTCACCGTCCGGAGGACAATCGCGGGCGTAGGGGAGAATCAGCGGGCTGTGCAGCAGCAGATAACTGGCGGTGGTGTCCACCAGGTCGTTTGTGATCACCAGCGCGCCCGTAGTCGCCGGGACTGATTGCCAGGGCATATAGGGAAAATGGGTACGATAGTTGTAGTCGCCGGGTTGCAAGTTGGCCTGGATGGTGAGCAGCGCGCCGCCGTTGGTATCGGATCGCACATACACTGGCGCGCCCGGGACGGCGGTGAGGTTGCGATAATAGTTGTCGTTCGAGATGCGAATCCACGCCAGTTGATCCACCAGGAACGGGAATTCCGACACGAGATCCTGGTCTTCCTGCTGCCGGACGAACGTGAGCCCCTGCGCCTGCGAAATGAAAAATTCACCCTGGGGAACTCGCCAGACGATTTGCGGCGCGCGAATCCAGAACGGCTTTGTTTCCTCCGCGAACCAAAGCTCGCTGGTGCCGTAGTGCGCGGCGGTGAATATGACCGGCACACTAGTCGGCAACAAATCCGGCCCGAGCGCCAGGTTGGTTCGCGCCACGAACGGCATCATGGCGCGCGTGTTCGTCCCGAGCGCCATCCCGAAGCCTGCGGGAAACCACGCCTCGAGATTCCCCACCATTCCGGCGGAACTGAGCGCCGCTCCCGGCAGGCGATAGCGGATGCCGTTGGTCTCGAAGAACTGCGTGGGATTGGCGAGGCTGAAGGTACCGTTCAGGTTCGTGGCGTAACCGTTCGCACCGAGGTGAACGTTGAATGCCGCGCCGCCGCCGAACTTGAAGCCCGGCGCCGCTGCGATGAATGCACCGCCCGGGCCGAGCTGGAGTTGAGTTTGGAGATGGGTTGGCGCGGTGACGGTGCCTGGAGCGGGAGTGTTGATGATGTTGGTGACGATCACCTCGATGTTACCAAAGAACACGCGACCGTTGAAATGAAGCAATCGGGCGACCGCGGCGGTCTCGACACCGTCGTTTGCGAATGCGCCGCCGTTTTCGTTGTGCGACACCGCGGCGGACATCTGGTGAAGATTGTTGACTGAATCCAATTGCACGCCGGTTGCCGGTTCGACGGCCATGTTTTCATTGATCGTGGCGAATCCTCCTCCGAAACCGATGCCGGCAGGCGACGACGCATTGTAGGCGGTGAAATTAAAGGAGTTCGAATAAGTGTTCGGTTTCACGGCCAGTGGCGTGCCTGCCGGCGCGATTTGCAGGCCGGCATCGAGTTTGTAGGCGACGAGTGAATCCGGCGGCGCGCTGCCGAAATCATAAAAACGCCAGAATGTCGCGTTGGCCTTTACATCGAACGCGCTCACCTGATAGCCGCCATTGATGGCGAACAATCCCAACGACAGATTCAAGGGAATGTCCGTGGCCGCGCGCAAATGCACGCTGCCGTCGCCGAGAAAAGCGGTCGAGCCGGTCCAGGCGATGGGACCGATGAATGAACCAGTGAAGCCGTTCCCGGTGGCGTCACTGAGCGTGGTGTTGCTGCCTTCGTCCATTCGCCAATACGCGATCAGGTTGGCTTCATTTCCCACCAGCGGCCGGTTCTTTAGCGACTGGATTTCGCTCGTGGTCAACGCCCGATTCCAGACGGAGATGTCGTCGAGGTTGCCAAAGAACCGCTCGGCGTAATTGTAGTAGTGGCCGATTTGCAGCGGTTCGCCACCGGTGGGCGGGCCTGCGCCGCCGACCCAATTGTTCGAGGCGACCAGCGCGCCATCGAGGTAGAGTTTACCGCCTGACGCGTCCACCACCATTGCGGCGTGATGCCACGCGCCGTCGGTCACGTTGCCGGGAGAGAGAACATCCATGCCGTAATTAACGAATGAGCGGTAGTAGAATCCGCGCAGTCGGTTGTTCTGCACGATCAGCGCCCAGCCATTGCCGCTGCTATCCTGGTATTTGTTGACGATGCCTTGCACGAGCGGGCTCGCGGTGTTGGCGGTGCGAAGCCAACCCATCGCCGTGAATGGATACGCGTTGAAGTTGGTGCTGTGCGGCACGGACACGTAGCCGTTCACGCCGTCAAAACGCAGGCAGTTCGTGGCCACCATGGTGAGCGCAATCGGGGCGGCGGAAGTTTTCCAGACGACATTCCCGTTGAGCGTGGCGGTGCGGGCGGAAGGCGTGGCGTCGGCGCTAGTGGGACCACCGCCCTCGTCCAGCCGCCATAGGCTTAGCAAACCGTCCTCGTTGCCGTTGAGGCGGCGATGCTTCAGATAATTCAACTCGCTCAACGACAGGGCCCGATTCCAGACTGTTACCTCGTCAATGTCACCTTCGAACGTGTTGGTGGCGAAGGCGGTTGTGGCGTAGCGACCGATGGTGATGGGTTGTGTGGTGGTGGTGGCTGCCGCGCCACCCGTCCAACTCTGCGGCGTGCCGCGTGAGACGCCATCAATGTAAATCGCCCCGCCGCTCGGGCTGATGACCATCGCCACGTGGTGCCATTGGCCGTCGGCGATGAAGCCGCCGTCAATTCCGGGATCACCCGGGTAAACGTAATTCAAGCCGTTGACGAAATACCAGCCACGGAGCCGCCCGTTGTACACATGAAATGAGTATCCGGCGCCTGAGCCGGGGGCGTACTTGTTCACGATGCCATCGTAGAGCGGAGCAAATCGCCAGGTTCGCACCCAGGCCGTAATCGTGAGTGGATACGCGTTCAACGCCGCGTCGTGCAGCACGCTCACATAACCGTTCGTGCCATTGAAGCGGACGTTGTTGCCGCCGTTGATCTGAGCGAGGCCGGGAGTGACCAAGCCCAACCACAAGAAAAGCACCCGTAAAAAAAGGCGTGCGGCCATGAGTCCTGCGCAATCGTTGAAAGGGTTGGATAGCAACTACCCCACGGCGCCGGGACTGGCAAGGTAAAATTAGAACAAACTGTTCACAGCATTGGCTTTGCTCATCTGGGCGAAAAAGGGGCGGACGCTTCTGGGAACTACTCTGATTTACTCTTGCCACGTCGACCGGCAGTGAGGATGGAACCGGTGAGCAGGCCGATGCCGAAGAAGCCAAAATACATGAGGGCCGCCGGATACTTTTGGGCTTTGGGCAACAACGGCGGCATGGAAAGTTCTACTGGCTGGCGATTGTTCATGCCCATGATGACGAGCAGCAGCAACACCGCCACCAGGAAGATGGTCTTCAGGATCAGTTTCACGATCATGGTCATGCGCGAACAGTATTGAACCTCCGGAAGTAACGCAAAACGATTTGGCACGTCCCGCGTGCCATCGCGGAGACACCGATTGGTGATCTAGAATATCTATGTTTCATCTGTGTCCATCCGTGGCTAGGATGAATTCGCGATGAGCATCGTCACGAAAACCGGCGACAAGGGCACGACCGCGCTGATGTACGGCCGGCGCTTGAGTAAATGCCATCCGCGGGTCGAGGCCTACGGCTGTGTGGATGAGCTGAACGCGGCGTTGGGTCTGGCCCGCGCATCGACGTCACATGCGTTCATCCGCGATCACCTTCTGCCGATCCAGAAGGACCTAGTTATCGTCATGGGGGAACTGGCCACGGCGGTGGACGATTTGCCGCGCTACGTGAAGGACGGCTACATCCTGGTCACGTCGCAACTCACGCACAAGCTTGACGCCGTGGTGAAGGAGATCGAAGCACAGAGCGTTTCGTTCAAAGGCTGGGCCACGCCGGGTGATACGCCTAGCTCGGGCGCGCTCGATGTGGCTCGAACCGTGTGTCGCCGCGCTGAGCGCCGCGTTTGTGCGTTGCAGGAGGCGGATCAATTGCAGAACTCCGAAATCATTGTCTATCTGAATCGCCTTGCCGATTTGCTTTGGCTCATGGCGCGCTGGGTGGAAACCAAGGGCCAGGGGAACTAGCGGGTTGCGGATTTGGCTGGAGGTCAGCCTTCAATCTTCAAGTAATGTCCATGCCGACGCTCGTCTTCTCCACTCGGGCACACACGACAAAGCTGGCGCGCCCGCGAAACCGATAGAGAAAATTTACCCAGCCGCGCTCCCAAAGTTCGCGGCGTTGGCGGGTGTTTGAAATACTCCACCAGAGCCGCTCCGCGTCCTCGGGGGTGATGGCTGGTTCGTCCAGCGGTTGCTCCTCGCCATCCAGCACGACGACTGGAGGTTGACCCACGTGCAGTCGCAGTGCTTGTGCCCCGTCCGAGTGGACGAGGTGCAGCAGGTTGTCCATCGAGGCCATGGTTTTTCGCGCGGCAGGCGGTCAACCGGCGACCGGTCGGCTCGCAAATCGCGCCTGCCGGAGACTCGCCAATGCTCGTATAAACCCATCCATCGTTGGGGTCAACTTCAAAGCCGGTCCGGTTCTTACGCTGTGCGACACGAACCACACTCCAGAGGAAAGAGTTGTCGCTTCGTGCAGATTCTGGGAATAACATCCCCTTCGCCATGACAACTCATCCGCAAACGGGGCGTGTGGTCTTTCTCGACGGCTCGGGCGACCTGCCCATGATCGAAATCCGCACGCCGTGGAGCAGCGCCGAGATTCATTTGCTTGGCGCCACGGTGTCCCAATTCCAGAAGAAGAACGAGCCGCCCATGTTGTGGGTGAGCAAGTTTAGCCGGTTCGAGAAGGACGTGCCGATTCGGGGTGGCATCCCGGTCATCTTTCCATGGTTCGGCAAGCCGGCGGACAAACCAGGCCAGCACGGCTTCGTTCGCCAGCAAATGTGGGAGGCCAAGGAAGTGTCGTCACCGCCGGACGGAAGCGTGTTCGTGCGGTTGCACCTGCCCAGCGTCGGTGCATCGCCGCTCTGCCCGGGCGCGCTCCTGGAATATCTCGTCGGCATCGGCGAGCAACTCACGGCGGAATTGATCGTGACGAACCAGGGCCCGCAGTCATTCGCCTTCGAGGATTGCCTGCACACCTACTTTGCCACGGGGGACATCTCGGGCGTGAGTGTCAGCGGCCTGCAAGGACAGGAGTATCTCGACGCCGTCCAGAATTTCTTGCCGATCAAGGATGCCGCACCGGCCATCCGTGTGGATCAGGAGGTGGACCGCGTTTATCTGAACGCGCCGCAGGCGACCGAGATTCGCGACGAGGAATGGAAGCGGGTGATTCGCGTGGAAAAGGAAAATTCACGCTCGACCGTCGTGTGGAATCCGTGGATCGCGAAGTCCAAGCGCATGCAGGATTTCGGCGACGAAGAATACCTGCAAATGGTTTGCGTGGAATCAGGCAACGTGCGCACTGACGCCATCACGCTGGCGCCCGGGGCCACGCACCGTTTGAAGGTGAAGTTAAGTAGCAAACCGGTTTAGTGGTTCAGAGTCTGATGGCGGCGGGCAAAGACCTTGCCCCCTTCGATCACCACGACATTGGCGGCGACGCTGAAACGCGCCGAAAACTACTGACGTTTGTGGACCAGGCTTGCGTTCCACTCGAGTGAATGAGAAGGTCTTGCTTCCAAAAACAATCCTGAATCAATCGAGTCGTAACTTCATGCCAACTCCAGGTGCGAAATTGAAACTGATGGTGAGCGTTTTCTCCCTTGTCTTGGGGTTGCAGGCGACGAACGCCCAGCCGTACGGACTGACCAATCGTCCGCCGTTGGGTCCATTTCTCAACAATGTAATGCCGGAAACCGCGCCAGTGGTGGGCACGAACTGGTCGGTAGTGCCCGCTTTTCCAAACCTCGTTTTCACGAATGCACTGGGGATTCTTCCGGTGCCCGGCACCAATCTGCTTTGCGTTTGGGAACGCGAGGGTCGCATCTGGTGCTTCTCGACGAATGCGAGCACCACGCAAAAATGGCTCGTGCTGGATCTGAGTGCGCAATGCCAGGGCTGGGATGACTCCGGCCTGCTCGGACTGGCGTTTCACCCAGGCTTCGTCACCAATCGCTACCTGTTCTGCTATTACACGTGGGTCACGCCCGGAACTGTGGTTGGCAGTCCTACTGCGCGCCCACCACACACGGTACAGAACAAGTACCACGACCGACTTTCGCGTTTCACGTTGAACGCCGCAGGTACGACCACGACCAACACCGAAATGGTCTTTGTGGATCAGACCGCCAATGACACCTGGCACAACGGCGGCGGGATTTTCTTCCATCCGCAAAACGGCTTCCTCTACTGGACGGATGGGGATGATGCGAGCATCTTCAATCGCCAGGTCATCACAAACAAACTATTGTCCGGTGTATTCCGAATCGACGTGGACATGCGTGGCGGTTCGATCAGCCATGCGCCGCCGCGCCAGCCGAACCTCGGAGTCACAGCGAACTATTACATTCCCAACGACAATCCATTCGTCGGGCAGCCAAATGTGCTTGAGGAGTTTTATTGCCTCGGCCTGCGCAGTCCGCATCGCATGACAATTGATCCGCCGACCGGGCGCATTTACATCGGTGACGTCGGGGATAATTCGCGCGAGGAAATCAGCCGCATGGAGCCAGGTGAAGCCGGATTGAATTTTCAGTGGGGTCATTGCGAGGGATTTCTGGGCACGATGCCGGTGAGCCATCTTGGCGTCAGCAAGCCGCCGATCCTGGACTATCCCCGCAATGAAGGCACCGCGGTAATTGGCGGTTATGTGTATCGCGGCAGTGCATTCGCGGCGGAGCTGGGGGGGCGATATCTCTTTGGCGACAACGTTTCGCGCACGATCTGGGTGATGGACGAAACCACGCAGCCCGCGACGAAACAGGCTCTTGGCACGTTGCCCAAGGGTGACGGGCCGAATTCCGGCTCGGATTACACGGGCCTATCCTCGTTTGGCCTCGACGCGAACAACGAGATCTTCATGTGCCAGATGAGCAGCATCGGCGGCCGCATTTACAAGCTCAGCAAGTCTGGGCCGCCGCCGGCGAGCCGGCCTTTGCCCGCACGGCTTTCACAAACCGGCGCGTTTGCGGACCTCGCCACGCTTGCGCCGCACCCGGCACTGCTGCCGTACACGGTGAATTCGCCGTTGTGGTCCGATGCCGCGCACAAGACCCGCTGGATGGCGGTGCCCACGAACACGTTTGTCAGCTTTGCGCCGACGGGAAGCTGGGCCTTTCCGAATGGTTCGGTGTTCGTGAAGCACTTTGAGCTTTCGGTCAACGACACTAATACCGCCATCCGGCAGCGACTGGAAACGCGACTCCTCGTCCGGGGCACCAACGGCCTCGTGTATGGAGCGACCTACAAGTGGCGGCCGGATTACAGCGATGCAGACCTGGTGGCGACATTGACGAATGAAACCATTTTGGTCACGACCGCCACCGGCACGCGCACGCAGGTGTGGTCGTATCCGGGCCGGCAGGATTGTCTAACCTGTCACACGATTCCATCCGGGGGCGTGTTGGGCGTGAACACGCGCCAGCTCAACGGCCTGTTCGATTACCAGCAAACGGGTGTTTCGGACAACCAGATCCGGGCGCTGAACAATGCCGGCTTGTTCACCGCGCCGGTGAGCGAACCTGCGATCCCCAATTATGCGAAGTTGGTTGCGGTCACGGAAACCAATGCATCGCTTGAATTCCGCGCCCGCTCATATCTCGATGCGAATTGTTCGCATTGTCACCGCCCGAATGGAGGAGTGAACGCGCTATTTGACGCTCGCTTCGACACGCCATTAACCAACCAAGGCATTGTCGGCGGCACGGCGCTCAACCACCTGGGCATCACCGGGGCGCGCATTGTTGCGCCGGCCAATCTCGCAGCCTCAGTGCTCTATCAACGGGATAATAGTCTGGCCGCAATCAAGATGCCGCCGTTGGCCAAGAACACAATTGATGTCGAGGCCATGGATGTATTGGCGCAATGGATTACCTCGCTGCCGCCGTTGCCCGATGACCTCCCACCACCGTGGCAGCATACGGAGATTGGCGCGGTCGGGATTGCGGGTGACGCCGCCTACGTGGATGGTCAGTTCGCCGTCTCTGGCAGTGGCAGTGACATATGGAACAACGCCGATGGTGGCCATTTTGCTTATCTGCCTTTCACCGGCGATGGGCAGATCACGGCGCGCGTGCTATCGGTGCAGAACACCGATGCGTGGGCAAAGGCCGGCGTGATGTTCCGCGAGACCCTGACAGAAGGTTCGAAGCATGCGTTCATGACTATTACCGCGGGCAACGGTTCCGCCTATCAGCGTCGGCCGACCACCGGGGGCATCAGCGAGAACACGGATGGGCCGGAATACGCCGTGCCGGCCTGGGTGCGACTCGTGCGCGCGGGCGGCACGTTCACCGCCTACTCTTCCACTAACGGCAACGTGTGGACGCAAGTTGGCTCGGTGGCGATCGCGATGACCAACACGGTTTACGCCGGGTTGGCGGTGACCGCCCACAACAATGCGCAACTCTGCACGGCCACATTCAACAATGTCAGCGTGGTGCCGGATGCCAACCAACCCCCGAGCGTGACCATCACGTCACCCGCCAATGGAGCGGTGTTCCCCTTCGGGGCGGACATCCTGTTAAGCGCCGCGGTAAGCGATGATCTCAATTACGTCACCAATGTATCGTTTATCCGGGAGATAATGAGTTTGGGTGAGGATACTGCACCACCGTTCGAGTTGCTGTGGGGCAGTGCGCCGGCGGGCAGTTACGCATTGCGCGCCCGCGCGGTGGATCATCTTGGCTTAACGGCCACGTCCGCGCCGGTGAATGTATTCATCCTCGCGCCGTTGGGCTCGAATGCGTTCAACTTGAAGGTGAATTTCCAGACGAACACCTCGCCGTTGGTGGCGGGTTATTTACCGGACTACGGGCTGGTTTTCGGCAATCGCGGCAACGGCTTCAGCTATGGCTGGAACGTGGATAACACCGTGAACAGCCGGTATCGCAACGCGGCGAACTCTTACGACGTGCGTTACGACACGCTGAATCACATGCAGAAGCCGGGTGGCGCGACGATTTGGGAAATCGCCGTTCCGAACGGAACGTATCAAGTCCGCATCGTCTCCGGCGATCCTTCGGCGACGGACGGCAATTTCCAACTGGCGGCCGAGGGCGTGTTGCTGGTCAGTGGGACACCGAGTAGTGCCATGCGCTGGTTTGAGGGCATCGGCACGGTGATGGTGAACGACGGCCGGCTGACGGTGGGTAACGCGCCCGGTTCCGCGAACAACAAGATTTGTTTCATCGAACTCACCTCGCTGACCTCGCCGCCGACGTTGCTCTCGCCACATCGGCTGCCGGATGGCAACGTCAGTTTCGCGGTGCAGGGAACTGATGGTGTGAACTACGTCGTCGAAGCCTCCACCAACCTGACGTCATGGTTGCCAGTATCAACCAATGCCCCCTCGGGCGGATTGTTCCAGTTCATTGACACGACGGCGACGAATCGCCCCTTCCGCTTCTTCCGCAGTCGCGTGCAGTGAGGGCTCAGCGATCGGCCCGCAGTTCGATTGGTTCGCGACCGGTGAAGTCATCGTATAGCGGTCGGGCGGTCCGCGTATCGCCGTTGTCATTGCGCGTGGCCGTGGCGGCAAACACGCGGATGCGTGGATTATCCGGCAATGTAAGGGCTTTGGCGCCGGATGGAATTGGCAGCGCGTATTTGAAGAGGTAGGAATATTTGTAAACTTCGTCTGCGCCCGTACGCTGATGCCGGTGCGTGCAGAACCATGCCAGCGGATCACGTTTGATATAGCCCGCGGCAATGCTGTCGAGCGGATTGTTCACCGAGAAGGTGCGTTCAGGTACGGTACCCACAAAGATACGATTGTCCCAACTGCCGATGTAACCACTCCAGTCCTGCACGCTAAGTGTCGTGGCACAATCGCCTACCTTGAATTCACCCTCCACATCTCCGTAGATAGAGCACGCGAGCAAATACAAGCGATCGAAGTTGCCAGGTGGCAGCGCAATCGTCTGTCCCCGGCAAAGGACCGCATTGCGATGGCGGTTTGCGCGCGAGCCAATGTTGAATTTGATGCCTTCTGCAACCACAGTGTCGCCGATCATCTCCGCGGGGATGGTGGCGCCGTCCACATCGAATGCCCCATCCTGTTTGAGTTCGTTGAAACTAAACGCGTCAATGTTGAATGGGAGTTTCAGCGGCAGGGAAACCATGGCCGGGAGCTTCGCTGGCGGCTGAACCGAGAGGGCAAGTGAGCGCAGCTGAAACGGCTTGAAATCGAGGGATAGAGAGCCGATGGAAGCTTTGACCGGCCTCGGCGAGCGTTCAATGCCATTGACTTCAGTGGCCTTCTTCAGTGCTGAACCAGTTGCAATCGTCACCTTCTGAGCAGCTGCACCGTTCAATTCTTGCAGGCGAACGACGATTTGGTCATTGTCCTCAGCCAGTTTTACGGTTCGCACGGCGACTTGGTCACTGTCGGTTTTCAATAGACTGAAGGTGCGTCCGAGTTTGCCCGCGTGAGCGATGGTCTGAAACGCCAGCATGGGTTGCCCCAGGCGGGCGGCTTCCCAATCCGATTTGCCCTTTCGCCAATCACCCATGTGACCGCTCAGACCGTAAACAATATCGTGGCGCCCCCAATCCTGGTGTTTCTGCTCCTGGTAGCCGCCGTTGGTGCTGACCCCAGGTGAGTAGAGCAACGTCAGCCGCAGCGTATGGTCGTTTGGTTTGTCGCTGCCGTACTTGTCGGGTGCGAGGACGGTCACGCCATAATCACCGTTTGCGTCAGTGAGATCGAACCACTGGCGGCTGGGCACTTCGTATTTCTTTGGATCGTTGTTGCCCCGGACGATTTTCCCGAGCTCCCAGTTGTAGGTTGCCTGCGGATTCGACACCGTTAGCGGGAACTCCGCTTTAAGCGAGCACGCCTTGCTTTGCCACGCGATCCGGTTCATAACCTCAACCCGATTGCCGGCTTCGCCGGCTGCGAGCCGGATGGTTTGAACGAAGGCGGAACCTTCCGACTCACGCTCAACCTCGATGGCTACGCGCACCTGTCCAGTTTCAACCACACGGATTTTGGCCGGCCCGCTGACGTAATTGCGGGGCGCGTTCGTGCGGTCCTTCCAATCCATGTTCCACGCCGGCCACTCGCGCGGATTTTCGGTGAGAAATGCCAGGCGCGCGGGTGAGACCAGTAGTTCGCGGTTGGCTAACTTGTCGTGAACACTCGCAATGTCACCGGCATCGTTGAGCGCCACCCGATAACGGGTGTTTTCCAGCGTGCGATCAGTAACCTTGAGTGGACCAGTGCCATCTGTAGTGCGTGCACCTACACCTCTTACCGCAAACACAGCGAAGCCAATGGATGGAACCTTGCCGCGAAAAAGCACGCGGTGAGAATTGCCGCTCACCGCCAGTGTTTGGGTAGGAAGCGGGGCGCCATTCGCCGTGAAAACGCGCGCGGTTGCCGTGCCGGCAGGCAATTCGACCTCCGCTTCTACCAAATCTTCACGATCGATCGAGAGCGGATTGAATACCACCAGAGGCACGCCATCGACCTGGGTGTCCAGTGCGCGCGCCACGCCACCGACTGCATCCTCCAGCACGCTGGCAAAACTGTTCAGCGCAATGAGTTCATCATTCCAGCAATACTCATAGGCTTTGGGCAGGCAAGTGCCGGGCAGCATGTCGTGCATCTGTGAACCTAGAAAGAGATGCCAGGCACGGTTGATCTTTTCGCGGGGGTAGGTTGCCCCGCCGACGAGGTGCGCTGCCACCGAAGCTTTCTCGGCGGCTTCAGCCAACATTTCGTTCATGCGATTCCACCGTTTCATGTAGGACTGTGACGTGAGCGAACCGGCAGAATGTTCGGTCAACAACAGGTCGCCTTTGTATCGGGGCAAGCGTGCTTTTTGTTCGTCGGTGATGTCGCGGAACAGTTGGTCCGCCCGAGTTGAAAGCACGCGGACGGTGCCGGTGGAGGTGAGCGCCTGCTCGATCCATTGCACGGAACTCTCCTTGGGGGCGCCGCCTTCGTCGCCCACGCCGTAGTAATGATAGTCCGCGTAAACACCGCTTTGCTTGCCGTTAGCCTCAATACGCTCCTTCCACTTCGTGCTGAAGCTCAGATTCTCTTTTACGTCTGCGTCGTAAGCACCCGGGTTCAGCGCGGCAATGACTGATTCACCGTCAAGACCTTCCCAGACGCCGATGTTGAACGGAATGCCAACAGCCGAGCCCCAGGAAAGCTTCTGTGTAGAGAAACCGCGCAGTCCACAATGAGCAAGCACGGATGGCAGCGAGGCAGGAAAGCCGAAGCAATCCGGCAGCATGTATTCGCAACTCTCCGTCCCGAACTCGCGCTCAAAGTATCGTTGGCCATAGAGCACGTGACGGATGACCGATTCAGTGGAAGGGACGTTGACATCGCCTTCATCCCAGGACGAGCCAGCAGGAAACCAGCGGCCTTTCTTGACCCAGTGGCGCAATTCCTCGAAGCCTTTTGGATAGTATTCCTGCATGAATCGGTAGCGATTGCCGCCCGTGAAATTGAAAATGTAGTTTGGATGCTCCTCGAACAGCATGAAGTTATCCCACATCGTGTTCGGAATGTAGCGGCTGATGACGCGGGGATAACCCCAGCGCCATTGGGTGTCCAAGTGCGCATAGCCAACAGTGTACAGCCGGCGTTCAGGCTCATTAGACTGATGCCGCGTTGGGACGGTCTCGGCTGGCGCGGCCAGGCTCCAGGTTGCGAGCGATATAACGGCGATCGATCGTCGCCAGAAACCACAGCTGGTGCTGGTGGCGCTACCGGCGGTGGCGACATCATTCCAAGGACGGCGGGTAGTGAACGCGGTCATGGGTTTTGAGCTTGCTGGAAAATGGCGGCCGGGTCCTTAAGTGCAGCCTGAACCGGCACCTGGATCTGCCGGATGCGGTCGAATCGTTCCGCATGCTCGATGGCGATGTCCGCAGCTAGAATGGCGACCTCGGCGGCATCAATTTCCGCCTGGCTGAGCGCGTTTTCGATACCCATCGCGCCTTGGGTTTCCACCTTGATGGTGTGGCCCAGCTTCTTGGCCGTGGTCTCCAGTTTTTCGGCGGCCATATACGTATGGGCAATTCCTGTGGGGCAGGCCGTTACAGCAACGAATCTCATGATGGCGGTTTCTTTGAGGTTACTTTGCGAAGCATCAGCTAGAACCAGACGATCATCATGCGGCAACAGAACGACGAGCTGGAGTTGGACATCGGCCGCGGGCGGGATGATCGGCCCGGCGGAAAATCGGAACTAGTTTAATTGCAGATGGCAGCATGGGTCAGTCAGCCGTTGCGAAATGATTGGATATGCGTTGCATCGTCGTTTGAAGGTTTGGCGGCGGCAAGCGAAAAAGTGGCGCTTTGGTTGAACAAATGTATGATGGCGCGCATGTTGGTCCCGCGTACCATTTTGTCATGAGTCCCGAGATGCCCCCGTTCACCTGGCCGGAAGCGCAGCTCCGCGATCAGCCCATCAGCCGGGTATTTGTTTGCAGCCGCGAAGCCGAGCCGCCGGTGCTGAGTCACGTGGTGAACTTCCCGCGCTTGGAGATTCCGCTCAAGGGTTGTTACGAAAACCGGATCGGAATTGGCGGGCAGGTGACCACGGTACGGTTGAAACCAGGGGAAGCTCTTTTTGCACCGCCCAATTGCTGGAACCTTCCCACGTGGCAACAACCAGTACGTTTGATGTCCGTGCTCTTCGGCAAGAAACAGGTGGGCATCAGCATTGTCACTTCCGAGAATCCCGCCAAACCCCGGCTGTTGGCCAACAAGTATTCGCAACCGCGACCGCTGACCGGACCCCTGCCCAAAATCCTGGAGGCGATGCTGGAGTTGGTGGACGCCGGCGGCCCGGAAGCGGCGGTGGCGGACCTCGCCCGGGCGCTGATGACTTGTCTCGGCGCTTCGCACCAGGAAACCGATCAATCGGGAGACCCGAAGCATCGTTCATTGCTGGAGGACGTCTGCGTCTATTTGCAAAGTCATTATCAATATGACGTCACGCGGGAATCGGTCGCGCGGCATTTCAATGTTTCGCCCAATTACCTTTCGCGGGTATTCCAGGTGCATGGCAACATGACCTTTTGCAGTTACCTGATGCACGTGCGGACGGATCGGGCGAAATTCTTGTTGCGTACCTACAGCTTGAAACTTGATGACGTGGCGGCGCGCTGCGGCTACCACGACACCGCCTATTTTTGCCGGGTTTTCAAGCGACTGACCAAGTCCACACCGGCGGAGTTTCGCGCGCGGCACAAACCACTCCCGGGGGGAAGCGGCGAGGATACGATTCTACAATAAAAGCAACAAACTTCCTGTTGCCACGGTTTCCGCCGGGCCCGATTAATTTCGAGGCACGCCGCGTCAGTTCAGAATGTAACCTCGCATTTCATGTTGGGCGACTGGCTTGCGGGGAATCCGGGGTGACTATTGGCGGCAAGTGGCGATAGCGAAGGCACGTGGTTAGGCCGTCAATTGCTGCTTTGGAACTTTGCACCTGAACGTCGGCTGCTAACCTTGCTGCGCTATAGCATCCATGTATCCAACCAAGCTTTATTGGCGCTGTGCCAGCGGTGCCGCACTAGTCGCACTTTTGTGGCTGCCCTCCTTGCAGTCCATGGCGCAAACCCTGTTCCTGGATTTCAATTCGGCCGGGCAATACACGAACAGCTTCAATCCTTTTAACGACGTCGGCGGGTCGGACGCAGGCAACTACGCCTTTATGGAAGCATCGGCCGCGGGGGTGGGCGGCAGCCGGGGTGTGAGCGTCTTTCTTGGGGCTACGGCGAATGACACGACGGCGACGTACAAGAATGGAAGCTGGGACCTTTCCACGAATGGCGCGGCGCTGATGCTCTCCACGCTGATCAAGGCCAATGGCCAGTCCAGTGCCAACAAGGTCCAAATCGGCTTCCTGAACTTAAACACCAACGGTTTTTATTCCGCTGCTGGGGTTGCGTTCGAAAGCTACCGGATCATTCCGCAAAGTGCGAACACCTGGTCGCTGCGCGAGCAATATCGAACGGCGAATACGACGGCGGAAGCCACGCTGGGGAACGTCACGGTGGTTCCCGGCAATTGGTACAAATTCGTGGTGAGCTTGACCAACATCTCCGGTGCCTCCGGGAATTGCAGCCTCGCCTGCGCCATTTACGATTACGGCGCCGATGGCCTGTCGCCAGGCGCGAACATCGTTCCCTTCGTGACCTTGCGCGTGAATGCAAACCAGGATGTGGCGAAGGACTCGACCGTCTGGCCGGGGTTGCGCGCGATTCAAAGCGCGGGCATTGATGCGTGGGACAATTTTCTGGTTTACACCCCAGCCAGCAAACCTGTGATCACTTTCCCGTTAAGCGACGCCACGCTCGGCGCCGGAAGCCCGGCGAATTTCAAGATTCTGGCGGACGGGCCGGAGACAATTTTTTACGCGTGGTACACGAACGGGGTTCTGGTCGGCGGCGCTTCCAATTCGACGTACACCACGCCGCCACTCAACCCGAGTTACACCAATGTGGTGGCGGTCGCCAGCAACAGCAAAGGTTCGACGACCAACTCCGCCGTGCTTACGGTGGTCATGCCCTCATTACCGATGGTCGCCAATCAGCCCGCTACCGGCATTCAGCCGACCTCGGTAACACTCAACGGCCAGGTCCTCGCGACCGGCGCCGACATGCCAAACGTCACCATCTTCTATGGGCCAAACAACGGTGGCACGAATGCGGTCGCCTGGTCGAACAGCGTCGCGCTCGGCCCACAGAATGGAGCGTTCTCACAAGCGGCCTCGGGGCTTTCCACGAACACCACGTATTTCTTCACGGCGCGGGCAGTGAATGTCGCGGGCACGGCTTGGGCCTCGCCGTCCCTGAGTTTCACGACACTCACTTCACTGCCGCCTGTGGTGGCGGTGCTGACATACCACAACGACAACGCGCGTCTGGGCGTGAACGCGAACGAGACGCGGTTGACTCTGGCCAATGTGAACACAAACAGCTTCGGCAAATTGTTTTCGCGGCCTGTGGACGATCAGATTTATGCGCAGCCGCTGGTCATGACGAATGTAAACATTCCAGGGCAGGGCGTCCGCAACGTGGTTTATGTCGCGACGGTCAACAATGCGCTTTATGCCTTTGATGCAGACGATCCCTACGCGACTACGCCCTACTGGCAGCTTAGCTTTCTCGGTCCCGGCATCACCGCGCCGCGCAACACGGACATGAGCGGCGCGTGTGGCGGCAACTACAACGATTTCACCGGCGCGATGGGCATTGTCGGCACCCCGGTCATTGATCCGGTTGCAGGAACAATCTTTTTGGTTGTGCGAACGAAGGAGGTTTCGGGGCCGGCGACGAATTTCGTTCAACGACTCCACGCATTGGACCTGGCGACCGGCAACCAGCGGCCCAACAGTCCGGTGGTCATCACTGCAACGTATCCGGGCACTGGCGATGGCAGCGTCGGCGGCGTTCTCACCTTTGATCCGCAGAAGCAGAATCAGCGTCCGGCACTCGCGCTCGTGAACGGCATTGTTTACATTGCGTGGTCGTCGCATTGCGATTGGGGGCCGTATCACGGCTGGCTGATGGGCTACAACGCGCAGAACCTGGCGCGGGTATCGGTCTATAACAGCACGCCCAACGGCGGCTTGGCTGGCTTCTGGCAGGGCGGCGGCGGGCCGGCCGTGGATGCGAGCGGTCACCTTTATTTCATCACGGGCAATGGCACCTTCAACGCTGCGAACAACAACTTCGGGGAAACGTTTCTCAAACTGGCCACCACCAACGGTCTGACGCGTGCCGATTACTTCACGCCCTACGACTACGCGACCCTCAACAACCTGGACGCGGACCTGGGCGCCGGCGCAGCTATCGTGTTGCCGGATTCGGCCGGCAGCACCAATCATCCCCGCTTGTTGGTGGGCGCGGGCAAGGGGCCGAAGATTTACCTGATTAACCGGGACAATATGGGGCAGTTCAACGCGTCGGGTGATCAGCAGATCGTGCAGGTGGTGACCAATGCGTTTCCGCAAGGCTACGGCAGCGGCAGCTACAGCACGCCGGCTTTTTTCAACAACACACTTTATTACTTCGCCAAGGGCGATCGGCTCAAAGCGTTCCGCATGTCCGGCGGATTACTTTTGACGAATCCCGTTCTGGGATCGGCGACGACGGCGGGCTTCGGGGGCTCACCCAGCATTTCCGCCAACGGAACGAACAACGGAATAGTCTGGGTAATCGTGGCCGACTCGTATGGTCCGGGTTCAGCCGGTACTTTGCGCGCATATAACGCCACCAATATTGCGCAGGAGTTGTATCACAGCAGCCAGGTTTTCGCCCGTGACAATCCCGGCGGATCGGTGAAGTTCGTCGTGCCCACCGTGGCCAATGGCAAGGTGTATGTCGGCGCGCGGAATGCCCTGTCGGTTTTCGGCAATGGCGTTTTTCTTGCCACTCCCACCATCACACCCAACGGCGGCGTCTTCACCAATTCAATCATGGTGAGCCTCGCGGTGGCGACGCCTGGCGCCGTCCTTCGCTTTACACTCGACGGCACCGATCCGATGACCAATTCAGCCCTCTACACTGGCCCGTTCGTTCTGACAAATTCCGGCGCGGTCAAGGCCCGGGCGTTCATGGCAGGCGCGGTCGACAGCGGCATTGCCAGCGCAACGTTCATCAACAGTTCGGCCATCGGGACGGGCACTGGCCTGGTGGGAAGCTACTGGTCAAATCAACTAAAGACGTTCAACGGTTCGCCTACACTGACCCGTACGGACGCCACGGTGAACTTCAATTGGGGTGGCGGCGCGCCGGCCCCAAGCATCAGCGCGGATAGTTTTACCGCCCGCTGGACCGGCACGGTGCAACCGCAATTCACCGAACCCTTCACATTTTACACCACGACCGATGACGGCGCGCGGCTCTGGCTCAACGACGAGTTGATCATTGATAAATGGGTGGACCAGGGACCGACGGAATGGAGCGGCACGGGGCCGACGCTGGTGGCGCAGCAGAAATACAACCTGCGCATGGAATACTACGAGAACGGTGGCGGCGCGGTAGCCCAGCTGGCTTGGAGCAGCCCCACTGTCACGAAGAGCATAATTCCCCAGAGTCAGCTCTACCCAACATCGAATCAACCGCCCGCAGTCACGATTGTCAACCCAACCAACGGCGCGATCTACACCGCGATTGCGAGCGTCACCATCAGCGCGCTCGCCAGTGGTCCCGATGACAGCCTCAGTCGGGTGGATTTTTATGCCAACAGCACTTTCCTGGGAAGTGTGAGCAACAGTCCCGGCACGGTGAGCAACACGCTCGTCCTGACGGCAACCGGCCTGACCGCCGGCGGCTACGCCCTGACCGCGCGCGCCTTCGATGGCGCGGGCTACAGCCGCACGTCAGCGCCGGTGAACATCACTGTCAGCTCCGGCACCGGCGCGCCATACGGTCTGACGGCGCGCGGCGCCGCCCCAGCGTTCTTCAACATGCCACCGACCATCAACGGTTCGCTCCCGGCGAAGCTCTCGGAGACCGGCGTTTTCAGCGATACGGCCAACATGGTGCCCGTGTCCTCGCTCATATCGTACGACGTCAACGTGCCGTTGTGGTCCGATGCCGCATTGAAAACGCGCTGGCTCGCCGTGCCGAACAACGGCGCGCCTTATTCACCGGATGAACAGATTGGGTTTGCGCCGACGGGTGAGTGGTCGTTCCCCCCGGGTACGGTTTTCGTGAAGCACTTTTATCTGAACACGGACGAAACGAATCCCAACATCACGCGCCGACTGGAGACCCGACTGCTCGTGCGCGATGCCAGCAACGGCGTCTATGGCGTGACTTATCGTTGGCGGCCAGATTACAGCGACGCTGACCTGCTCGCGACGAGCCTGAATGAAGACTTTGTCATCACCAACGCCAGCGGTATCCGCACGCAGACGTGGTATTACCCTAGTCCGGCGGATTGCCTGACGTGCCACACGCCAGCGTCGGGCGGCGTGCTCGGGGTCAACTCCCGCCAGCTCAATGGCATTTTTGCATACCCAGCCACGGCGCAAGCGGATAACCAGCTCCGCACGCTTAATCGGATTGGCCTGTTGCACCCGGCGATCAACGAAGCGAGCATCGCTGGCTATCCAAGACTCTCTGCGCTGACAAACCTAGTTGCGTCCCTCGAAGACCGTTCCCGTTCCTACTTGGACGCCAATTGTGCGCAGTGCCATCGGCCCGGTGGCGCCTCACACTCCAGTTTCGACGCGCGCTACGACACGCCGCTGGCGAACCAGAACATCGTCAACGGCGCCGTCGTGACCGACCTCGGCATTGACAACGCGAAGGTGGTCGCACCGAAAGACATCTGGCGTTCGTTGTTACACGTGCGCGGTAACAGCGTGGATTCCACGATCAAAATGCCGCCCCTGGCCCGAAACCTTGTGGACACCAACGCCATGTCCGTCATCGCCGCTTGGATCAATAGTCTGCCTGGAACTCCCGCGCTCGAACCGCCCATGGTCGTGCCGGCGGGCGGAGTGTTCTTCGACGCGGTCTCGGTGATGTTGCAACATCCCGATGCCGGCGTGTCACTGCGATACACACTGGATAATACGTTGCCCACGACCAACTCACCGCTCTACGCGGGGCCGTTCCTTTTGACGAACAGCGTCATGGTCAAGGCGAAGGCGTTCAAGGTCGGGTTCAATGACAGCGCCGTGGTCAGCGGGTTGTTCAGCATTCGGCCACCGGTCTTCTTCACGGCCGGGGGCTATCTGGTGAGTTCTGGCTTCCAACTTGAACTATCCGGCATCGCCGGGAAGACCTATGTGTTCCAGGCCACGACGGATTTCATGAACTGGATTCCGGTCGGCACAAACGTTGCCGCGACCAACCTCGTCAATTTCCTCGACACCAGTGCGACCAACTTCCCACATCGGTTCTACCGCGCGGTGGAACGGCCGTGACGGACGCCAGGTGACTGCGAGGAATAGCTGCTACTGGCTAACCGTGGCGGCACGGCTTTCGAGTTTGGATAGATACTCCTGCGCCAGCCGGTTCGAGGCGTCAAGCCTGAGCGTTTCGCGAAATTGAACCATCGCCTCTTGCATGCGGCGTTGTTTGGCCAAGGCCACGCCGAGGTTCAAGTGCGCCAGCGCGTAATCCGGTTTCAAACGCACCACCTCGCGGAATTGGTCCTCCGCCCCCTGAATCTGTTCGCGCGTGGCCAACTCCACTCCCAGGTAGTAACGCGCCTCCCAAAAGTCCGGAAGCACTTCGATCGCTTGGCGCAGGGCTTGAACTGATTCATCACGGCGCTCGGCGGACGCCAGAGTCTCGGCGCGATGCAGATGAAGACGCGCGTTGCCCGGTTGCAAACGCAACGCTTGGTCGAAACAAGCCAGCGCTTCGTCTGGCTTTCTCTGCTTTGCCAGCACTTGCCCCAGCGCGACCCTCGCATCCACGACATCCGGTCGGAGCCGCAGAGTCTTTTTGAGTGCCTGTTCCGCCTCGGTGTATCGGCCCAGGCGGGCCAGAAGTTTGCCGAGATAAAACGAAGGACCAAAGTGGTAGGGCAGCATTTCTTCCACGTGCTTCCATTCCGCAAGCGCAGCTGGATACTCGCCCGTGTCTTCCAAGAATTTCGCAGAATTGCCGCGCAAGTAAAAATCCTCTGGCCTCGTGGTGAGCCCTGATTGATACAACGCTCGCGCTTCCTGGCGCGCTTCGGGAGTCAGCTGTGACCGGATCGCGGCGAGTTGGCTCGAGAACATCTGCATCTGACGATCGTGATCCAATTGCAAGGTAAACGGTGGCTGAGTGTGACGTTGAATGACATTTTCACAGACGCGGTGGCGGTCCCAAGGCGTCACGCACAAACGCCGGTTGCAAAGTTCCGCCGGAGGCCATTCGCGCGTCGTGCGGCCCGCGAGAAATTGCGGCAGGAGTGTCACCGCTTTTTCGGCAACAGCGCGCGCAAGGTGATAGTTTCCGTCAAAGTTCAAGTGAACGTGCTCGTAGAACACTTCGGCGCCGGTGATGCCCGGCGGACTGGCCAGAGCAAGGATTTCTTCGGCGTCGAGCAACGCGACTCCTGACCCGGCGAATTCGCGGCCTGCCGCCCGGATGATTTCATTGATCTTCGAATCCGCCCGGAATGGTAGTGCGTCGAAGTCCCGTGCCAACTGGAAGCACCGCCGGGCCTGGTCAAATTGGCTCGCAGCGAAATGGCACCGACCGAGGCGGAACTGCAACTCGGCATATTCGCCGTCAACGGCGGCGGCTGCATGATATTGGACGAGGGCGTCGTTCCATCGTCCGGCGGCTTCCAGTTCCTGCGCCTTTTGATACGCCGTTTGCCAGTCGCGTAGTTGGTATTCGGTAAGCCTGCTCGAATGGAGCGAGGCGAACGGAGCGCAGTCCTTGAGGTTGGTGGCCACCGTGCAGAGGACAACGGGGATGCCGGCATTCTTTGCCGTCCGCAGGATGGCGGTCAGGTTTTTCTGGAAGTGTTCATTGGTTCGGAGTCGGTTTGGCTCGTCGTGACGAGTTTGCGCGTTCAAAAACATCTTCATGCCCTGCCACGAGCCGGGCGTGGCGGACGGGATTACTTGGTCAATCGTTGCATCCAGCAATTGGCCGACGCGCATCGCTTTCAATGCCAGACTGGCGTGGATGGAAAACCGGGAAGGGGATCGAGGCCCTAAAACTGTTCCGGCACCAAACGGACCGACCACTTCGTTATTGCCCATGTAAATCACCCACAAGTCTCCGTCGCGACCGGCACATTCTCGCGCGATCGGGAGCAAGGCGTGGGAGTTGACCGCCGTCATGGAGGCGCAGATGACTTCGAACTGCGCTTCTGGAAATCGTTCCCGCAGCAAGACTTCGAGATATCGTCCAAAACCAAACGCCGGCTCGGGATCACCGAGCGCGGCCGATTCGCCCAAAACAAAAATGCGGCAGGTGTTCGTTGCTTTTCTCGCGGTCAGGACAGTGGGCGACGGAATCCGGGCCAGCGCCGGCGGGAAAAATCGGAGACCGAAGCGATCGTTTTCCACATACACGGTCCGTCCAGCGATCTGAGTTTTGCGGAAGAAACTGGTGGGATACCCATAGCCCGCGAGCCGCAATGCGAGTTCCAGGGCCGCGAATAGCACGGCGGGAACAAGGGTCATTGCCAGAATCCGAAACAAGCGCGTGTGCCGCGACTCTGCGGCGGCTTGGGTTCGCCGCTTCCTTATTATTTCCGGCGGCAGGCCCTTGCTTGAGGAATGGGGCTTTGGTTTCAACGAGAGGTAACCTAACAACGGTAATGTAGCGAAAAAGAAAATTCATCCTGCCCTGCTTCAAGCGACCCGACGACCGAGTAGTTACGATTGTCCAATAAAAGCTACATCTTTCACATTGAGGTTCCGCTGACGGCAGGTGAAGTTCATCATCGAAATTCTCACTACTCAGGTCCGACACGGCTTGCTGTATCGACGGGCGACGATGATAAAATTGAAATTTCCTGCACCAAACCTTAAACCCAAAACAATACCCACAACAACCCCCATCCAGCTATGCGCAAGAAATTGATTCAAGTGCTCACAGCATGTCTGCTCGTGGCAGTATCCGCCCGGGCCGGCACAAACATCTTCCGGTTCAATGCGGATCCGGCTGCCGACTTGACCATCGTCAGAAATGAAGAAGCAAATGCAGCCGGGCTTGCGGGCGTCTGGTTTCCCACCAGTGGCAGCACGCTCGAAGTGGGGACGGACCCTTCCACCAACGGTTATCTTCAGCTAACAGCGGGCAATCCCTCGCCCCCCGCCGCCTTTGGCCATCGGGCAGTCATCGTCTTCGACGACTTTGATGCCGGTCTGGTCGTCGCGGGGTTCACGTTCAGTTGCGACGTTCGGGTTGGCGCGGGCACCGACAACCCGGCCGATGGTTTCAGCTTGAACTACGCCAGTGCCAGCGATCCGGTTGTCACTGGAGGCACTGGGGGCCCTTGGAGTACCAATCCCGGCAACGAAAATCCGGCGGTTCTCGTGGAGGAAGGAACGCAGACTGGATTAGCCATTGCTTTCGACGCGTGGAATAGCGGTTCGGGCGATGTAATCGGTATCACGGTCAAGGTGGACGCCGGTACGGCAGCTGGAGGTGGGGTGGTTACCAACATTGCGCTGGCGACGCTAAACGGCGTTTGCGCGGATGCCACTTCGATGCAGACGGGGCCGAATGGTCTCGGGGTAGCCGGCTTGTGTTGGCAACCGCTCTTTGCGCAATTGACGACCGATGGGAAACTGAGTGTCAGTTACAAAGGCGTGGCGTTCCTGACGAATTACCCGGTTGTTTTTGCTCCCCGCCCCGGTCGCTTGGTTTTTGGCGGGCGCGTCGGCGGCGCAAACCAGTTCCAGCACGTCGACAACATCCGGCTGGTCACCGTACCTTCAGCCAAGCCGGTGGTGAGTACCACGGTGGGCAATGCCAATGGGTTCAAATTCTCGATCAGCGATTCAGGTGGGGCCACACCCAGTA